>Ga0316187_10000046_pt1 | contig 65673 bp, 43 predicted proteins | sample CroRivburrow1_MG_FD_204927 | JGI IMG/M metagenome (GOLD analysis project Ga0316187, IMG submission 204927) | Coastal sediment microbial communities from Maine, United States - Cross River worm burrow 1 | ecosystem: Environmental > Aquatic > Marine > Coastal > Sediment | place: USA: Maine...
TCAGAATCGCCACGGTCGAGTTGTCCTGCTGGCCGCCGTAGATGCGGTACGGGAACAGGTTGTCCGTGTTGACGCGGTAGAACTGCGCCGTCGGCTGGTTGTGGATGCTCGACCACGACTCGCCACCGTCGAAGGTGATCGTGGCACCCCCGTCGTTGGCTTGGATCATGTTCTGGTTGTCATGTGGGTTGATCCAGAGATCGTGATGGTCGCCATGCGGTGTGCGCCGCTTTTCGAAGGTCGCGCCGCCATCGATCGAGCGCATGAACGGCGCGTTCATGATGTAGACGATGTTGTCGTTGACCGGGTCGGCGGTGATGTGCATGTAGTACCAGGAGCGGGTCCACAGGATGCGGTCGCCGTTCACCAGCTTCCAGCTCTCGCCTCCGTCGTCGCTGCGGTACAAACCGCCCTCACCCGGCATTGCCTCGACGATGGCGTACAGCCGACTGGGATTACTGGCGCTCACATCGATACCGATCTTGCCGATGAGCTGCGGCAGACCCTCGGTGAGTTTCTTCCAGGTATCGCCGCCGTCTGTCGATTTGAAGATGCCACCGGCATGGCCACCTGACAGCACATACCAGGGCTTCCTGCCGTGCTCCCACATGGCGGCGTAGAGGATCCGCGGGTTGCTGGGATCCATCCGCAGGTCGGTGGCGCCGGTCTGGGCGTCGACCGCGAGAACCTGCTCCCAGGTCTGTCCGCCATCGGTCGTCCGGTAGACACCGCGCTCCTCGTTCGGCCCCCAGATCTGACCCTGGACCGCCACATAGGCGATGTCGGCGTTCCCAGGATGGACCTTGATGCGGGCGATCTGCCCGGCCTCCGGCAGCCCGATATGCGTCCAGGTTGTGCCGGCATCCGTCGATTTGTACATGCCGTCGCCCTGGCTGGTAGTGACGCCTCGGATCGACTTCTCCCCGGTACCGACATAGATGACGTTGGGGTCGGACGCCGCCACGGCAATGGCGCCGATCGTGCCGACGTTGAAGTAGTCGTCGGAGAGATTCTCCCAGGACAGACCGGCGTTCTCCGTCTTCCACAAGCCACCGCCGGTGGCACCCATGTAGTAGAGCAGTGGGTTGTCGGGCAGACCTGCGACGGTGGTCACGCGGCCGCCGCGGAAAGGACCCACGAAGCGCCACTCCATGGCGGAAATAAGCGATTCGTCTACCGTCTCTTCAGCGGTCGCCGAAGGCGACAGCCACACCGAGGCGACGATGATCACGACAAGGACAGCACAGGACGAGAGTTTTCTTTGCACTGGATTCTCCCTCCGCTCGCCGTAAGGTTGCGGGACGGTACCAGCATACTCAATTCCGCCGAGCCATCAAGGACTGGGTTCGACTCCAGTATGAGCTGCGAGCTCACCCCTAGAATGGGGACAGGCACCCTTTTCGACAAATTGGGTGCCTGTCCCCCTATATCGAAGCCGAAGTCCTCGACGCGGCAGAAGCGATCAGCGGGAGATGCGATTCGCCGTCCAGCTCGCCAGGTTTTGGTCGCCGACCATCAGCGTCACGTCCGCGGTGTCCCCGCGGCAGGTGTACCGGTAGCGCGAGGCGCCGGCAGTCTCCGATTCTTCCGGGATCGGGTGCGGCCCTGTCGTCCGCTCGCGACCCCCGACTCGGACCGTCATCATCATCTCGCCGCGGAACGACTCCTTACAGATCTCCATCTCGATCTCGTCGAGCACCGACCAGCGTCCCGCTGCCGTGACCATGACCGACACCTTCTGGTAGGTGGTCTCGTCCAGCACGTTGTTTTCGAAGTCCGAAACCGATTCCCGTTCGGTGAGCTGGGAGTAGGTGCCGTCGGAGTTGAAGGTGAAGGTGTTGACGCCCATGTCCTGGCCAGACCATCGCATTTGCGACATCGGGTTGGTGTTCATCCGGTCCGGCAGGTCAGTGGATTCGGCCTGCCAGGTGCCGATCATGCAGTGGTCTTCCGGGATCGTCTCGAGACACCGGCAGTCTTCGTCCGGCGTGCCATCGCGAATGGTGGTCTTTACCTCGAGCGGCCTGCCCTCGAGCTGCACCGCTGCCTTGATCCTCGGCTCGGGAGGGCACTCGATGGTGTAGCGGAAGCCATCGCTGCCGCTTCGCCCGACGGCAAGCCGGGACCAGGAGTCGCCCTCGTCATAGCTGACCAGACCCGTGGTCAGGGCCCTCGCTTGAAGTTCCCAATCGCCGGCCTTGATCTCCATCCGCAGACGCGGGAACGACATGGCGGGACCCTGGAGGTGCCAGGGCTCCGACACCAGCTCGCCCAGGTTGGGCTCGGGAATCGCCAGGCGCCCGTCCGGATATCGGAGCTCGCCGCGCAGGTAGGTCTCGAGAAAACTGTGCCAGGCGTCCGGTGGCAGCGATTCCCCGACGCTTGTGGGGTCGTCCAACCCATCGTTCCCCCAGACGCCCATGTGGATCGGATACCAGTCCCCGTATTCCTCGCCGGCCCAAAACCAGAATGCCGTCGCGCCGTAGTGGAGGCCGAGAAGAGAGCTGTCCGCCGAATGCCGATTGAAGTGCTGCAGGAACCCCTCGGAGTAGGTCTCACCGGGCAGGACCCGATTGGCGAACCACTCGGCCGTGCCCTCCACCCACCAGAACGACTCGCATTGATAGACCTCGGGCCAAATGAGGAGCTGTGCGATGTGGTAGAGCTCGTGGGCGGCGGTGAACTTCAGTTCGGGGACGGAAACGCCTTCCCAGAAGTTGCGGAAGACGACAAATGTGCACTCGCCATCCTCGGGACAGTCGGCGATCGCCTGGCTGATCGAGCTGTTCAGGTCACCCAAGAGGATCCTCAGAGTCGGCGGCGGGTTGTAGGACGCGGAGCTATCGGGATGCGGCAGGGCGGACTTTGTCTCTCGCAGGTGGTGGTCGACCGGTCCGAGAAGACTGCGAAGCGCATTGACCGCGGAGTCCGCTCCGGGCGGGGCGTAGATCTCCACCGAGGCGCCAAGGGCGTCCAGTCTGCCGCTCGCTGCTAGGGTGAGAAAGCCGTCTTCTACCTGTTGGTGGACTGTTTCCCACTCGAATTGAGAGTGAGCGTTGCGCTTTTCCTTCGTTTCGAGCTCGGCTGGGCTCAAGCTGCCGCATCTGTCGTAAGCAGCCTGGGCGGAGGGTGCGAGCACCACGACCAGCGACAAACCGAGTAGGAGTCGTCTCATCCGGAATTACCTCCACTTGAGTGGTGGCGAGAGGATAACAAACCCCGGATATTCGGCTGCGGCGGAATGGGAAATCGCTGTTTAGACGTGCGGAGTCCTGGGCGGGAAGCTCGAGGCGACGGCACTGGCTCAGGGTGACACGACGGTGGACCTTGGCCCCTTCCGCCACTCGACCAACGCGGCATAGGTGCCATCCCGTGTCACGCTGTCGACGACAAGGTCATCGAGCGTGTAGCCCTGCACATCAAGTAGGAACTCGACCATCAACGCGGATTCGTAGTGCGTCCGGTCCCAACGCTGCTGCCAGTCCCAATAATGGCCATCAGCCAGGATGTCGATGCGATGCGGCAATGTCGCCGTGGTGTCCGAGTGGATCAGGGCAATATTGGCAACGTACTCAGGGAAGCCCTCCTGTTTCCATTGCGGCAGCTCGATCCATGTGTCTCGGCCGATCCGGTCGATCATGTAGTTGTGGCCGATCTCATGGGCAATGGTGTGGGCCGGGTCGCCCTCCCAGATGCCGTAACGGGGACGCCCGCCGGTCATCTGCGCCAGCGCGGCGATGTTGGGACCGCTGATATAGGTGTTGTTGAATACCGATAGAGCAAAGCCCTGAGCCTTTGTCGTTACCAACGACAGGCGTGCGAAGAAGGCGTATTTGGATTGGCTGTCGAAGAAGAACACCCGATCCGTACGGGAGGAGTCGTAATACCCACTGCCGCGCAGCCTCATCTCGACGTTCTCGGCCATTCGGGCGATCTCGTCCTGAGCCTGACCATCGAAGTAGACCAGGACCGTACCGGATTGGAGGTGGTTCGAAAACAGTATCTGCGGAAGGGCAAGCAGCGCGACCTGGAGGGTAAACAACACCAGTAGCACGACCACAAGCCACAAACCCCAGCGGCCTGTACTTCTCAAAAGAGATCGTCTCTTGCTCATGGCGTGGTCGCCCTTGTTTGCCAGATCATACGATCAGGGAATAGGTGCCTGTCCCCTTTTTCGTGAAGGATGGCAGCAAGACGAGGTTGCCCATCAATCGTCCGCCTAGAAAGGCGGCGGCCGCCGCCACTGCCCCGACGACCTCCATTCGCACTACCAGCAAGGTCAAGATCGAGGCGATCGAAGCGATCTCAGCGACGGTGGCCCAGGTGATCGGCCGCGTATTCCTCGAGTGCATCAGGACTCCACGCTGGAGTGACAGCAACACGGACAGGGCCGGAAGGGGAATCAGGATCCTCGCCGGCAGCAGGGCGAAGTGATAGAGCTCTGCATCGAGCCCGGAGAGGGTCTGGAACCAGAGTTTCGACAGAGGTGTCGCAACGATGATGGCTAGCCCCATCGAGGTCGCGAGCCCCAGGCTGGCGGCGAAACGGTGTAGCACCCTACGATTGGACGAGCTGCGACCGAGCATCGCGATCACGACTTCCTGGTAGGCGAGCCCGAGAGCGCGAAAGATGAAGGTCAGTGCATTGATCACCGGCAGGACCGCCAGTGACTCCAAGGATCGTGCGGCATGCCCCATGAAGAACGTCACCATGGGATGGGCGGCAAGACCCACCACGGAGGTCCAGGCGAGCGGAAGATAGAAATTCCAGATGTCCCGATAGGTCAAAGGTGTTCCGGCGGGTGCTTCCGCAGAGTCCAGGTAGCGGACTTCGCCGCTCGCCAGGTAGCGGGCGATGACCGCCTCGGTCAAGACCCCCGTGGAGAGGGCGCAAGCCGCGACCCAGGCTCCGGGCAGGTTGCTGACGAGAAACAGCAGAGAGGCCGTCGCTGTCATCGAGGTCAAACGAACCGCGGTACCGTACGCCACCAGACGTGTCGAGCCGCTGCGAATGAGGAGGCCCTGAAGAAAGCGTCGGTATCCGATCGCAGCCGGCCAGGGCACCAGAATCGCCATGGCTCCGCGGGTCAACGCCGCGACCCTCTCATCGAGTCCGATCCACTCCTGAAGGACCAACTCATAGGCGGGAGTGGCCACCAGGACGAGCATTCCCAACGTCATCAGAACGTTGAGGGCCATCGTGAATCGACGCAGCCTTCGGTACGGGATCCTGCCGTCGACCAGGACCGTTGCGGCGCCCATCATCATGATGACGGGTGCTTCGATGATGATGGCCATCGCGAAGGCCACGCCGTGGGCCGCCAGGTTGTAGCGAGGCTCGGGCAGCCGCGCGATGAGGGCAGCGAGGAACGGGCCCTCGAAAGCCATCATCAACCACGTCGATGCCAGCGGTAGCCAGAACCGCAGAACGTCCCGCTGACGGAGTGGAGTCGGCGTCGTCATCGCGGATCAGGATAGCCTCGCCAGTCGCGCGACGCGAGTACCAAGAAGCCCAGTCACAAGATCGCAAGTGAAATGCGTCACTGCCGGCGCCTGCGGTCGGTCGCAAGATAGCAAGCATGGCTAGAGCTGCCTTCTGCTTGGTGGCCATCGCTCTCTGCGCCCAGCCCACGGACGCCGCGGCTGCAGAGCATCATGTCTGCGACTGTGCTACGGGTGCCGACGTAGACTGCCAGCCAGGCGATGACGGGGCAACGGGCAGTCCCACCGACCCGTGGCGGAGCTACGAGAAGGCGCGGACCGAGTTCGCTGCTCTGGCGCCTGATGATGCCATCCGTTTCTGCCGCGGCGGCGCCTGGAACATCACGGCGGGGACGAGATGGGTGAATCAGAGTTGTCGAGCCTCCAGCCCCTGTGTCGTCGGCGACTATTGGGCTCTCTGGAGCTCGGGCGACGAGCCTCGACCCATCCTGCGACGGCTCGATGGAGCCCACGGTTTCGCCCTCGAGGACGGCGGCGATGCGGAGCACGAAGAGGGTTACCTTTTCGAGAACCTGGACCTCCGTGGTGCCGGCACCGACGCCGGGTGGGGCTTCTTCCTCTACAACGACATCGACGACGTGACCATCCTCAACCTGGCGATCTCGGGCTTTGCCATCGGTGTTCATCTGGCCGGCTCGAACGCCTGTTCGGCGAGCGATCCGCAGTGTGACGGGCGCAACGAGCGGATAACACTCCGCGACTCGACTCTCTTCGACAACAGTCGACAGGGCTGGCTCGGAGCCTCCAGTGGAAGCCGGATTCTCTTCAATCATTTCGAGGGCAACGGCAGCACCGCGGTCTTCGACCACAACATCTACGTGAGCGGCTCTTCAGGGGGGCAGACCCAGGGCATTCGGGTTATCGGCAACAAGCTCCACCGGTCGACTCTCGATGCCGCCGGCACCTGCCAGGGAGTCTCGTTGGTGGTGCACGGTGAGCACGACGATCTGCGTATCGAAGGCAACGAGATCTGGGAGGATGTGGGATTTGCCGGCCAGGGTTGTTGGGGAATCGCGGTGGACAATGGTTACTCCGAGCCCGAGTCCTTCACCAACGTGGTCATCGGTCGCAACATCGTGCGCAATGTCGGCAACGTGGCCATCGGCGTCGGTGCGTGCGCCGACTGTGTGATCGAGACTAATATCATCCTCCACGACCAACCCTTTGGAGTGACCGCGATTGCGGCACCCGATCGCTCGCTGGGCGCGGGTGATCAGCCTCAGGACGACATCCTGGTCCGCAACAACTCCATCTGGATCGGACCGGCAGGCGGCGGCACCGCCATCTCGGTGCGTGACATGGGAGACGATCACGGGATCGTCAGCAACGCGATCCACTACGCTGGCACCAGTAGCTCGTTCAACTGCCTGCGGGCCGACCTGCCTACGAGCTCGTATCAGGACATCGATTTCAACGTCTGCTACTTTCCCGATGCCGTCGGTGCCGAATGGGCGGATGGTATCGGCAGCAGTCCGGACCCCCTGTCGGCCTGGCAGGCAGCCTCCGGGTTCGGTGGTCAATCCCAGATGACCGACCCGGGCTTTGCGGACCCCGTTGCCTACGATCTGTCGGCCAAGTCCGCCACCGCCGCCATAGTCGACAGCGGTCACCCGACCCTGAGCAGCCCGCTCGAGATCAACGGGTGGCCACGCGACGCCATGCCCGATGTCGGCGCTTACGAGTGGAGCGTCAGGGGCTGGCTGTTCGCCGACGGCTTTGAATCGGGAGACGCCTCGGCCTGGTCGAAGCTTGTGCCGTAGAGCCGGGCGGCCAGCGCGGTGGCCGATTTGTACCCGTCGCCCTCTTTCTTGTGCCACGTTGTCGATCGATGAACCCCTTCACACCGGCTTCGTACTTGCGTCGCAGGCGCCTTCTGTCGGCTTCAGCGTTGGTCACCTGTTCAGGCCTGATCATGGTTTTCAGCATAGCCGGATGTCATCATGAGCCCGCGGGGCCCGCCACCTGCATCGCAGGAACCACTTGCGATACGGGGAATCCCTGTACCACGGGCGAGGTTCTGTGCGACGCCGCCGACCAGCCGCACTGCATTGCCATCGACCGACTCGAAGACTGCCCGGCCGAGTAGGGGCGGAGTCTCGCTGCTACACGCGGTAGAGATCGCCGCGCCAGTTCTTGACGGCCTTCTTGATGTCGGTCTCGGACAGACCCTCTTTCGCGGCGCGTTCTACCAGCTCGGCAAACTCCTCATCCGCTGCGAAGCGCAGGCCGATGATCTGCCGAATGTCCAGCTTGGGATTGAGCAAGGATCCTGTAAGGGCGTAGTGGCGCAGATTCTCTTCGGCGCGGATTGCGCGATCCTGCGCCTTCAGCGCGAAGATCCTCAGCAGTGCGCCTTCAATGAAGGCGATGATCACGAGCACCAGTATCAAGACGGCCTCGCCACGGCCCGAGCCCCGACCCCAGGCCCGATAGACGTTGTACAGGGATCCTCCGATAGCAGCCAGTACCAGAAAGGTGAGGACAAAGTGATACAAGGGCATATACCGTCGATGATTGGCGTAGCTCTGCTGTTCCATTGGCGATCCTCCAGAGAATGCCGAGACAAGGCCTTCGTTTCCATCATTCTCGCACAAGGCCCTCGGCCCGAGGTGACAGCAGCGCGGCCTCCGGGTATGATTGCCGGCCGACAATCAACAACTTAAGGAGATCGATCGCATGGGCCGATTGCTCACACCCACCTCCATCGCTGCCATAAGCCTCGTTGCTTGTGGTCTCCCTACCTTCGCTCAGGAGCCCGACCAGGAGCTTCGGAACGAGATCGAGGCCCTGCAGCAGGGCCAGGAGCAGATAAAGAAGGAACTAGCCGAGATCAAGCGCCTCCTGCAGGCACGCCCGGCCGCCCCTGCGCCTGCCGGGCCGAACGTCAAGGACAAGACCTTCGACATTGGCGACAATCCAGTCCTGGGTGAGCAGACCGCCAAGCTGACTCTGGTCGAGTTCACCGACTACCAGTGACCGTACTGCAGCCGACACGTCCGTGAGACGTATCCGAAGATTTCCGAAGCCTACATTCAGAGCGGCAAGATCCGCTACGTGACCCTCGACTTGCCGCTCGAGCGCATGCACCCGTTGGCATTCAAGGCTGCAGAGGCCACCCACTGTGCGGGGGACCAGGGCAAGTATTGGGAGATGCACGACAGGTTGTTCACCTATCAGAAGAATCTCGAACCCTGGGACGCTCACGCCAGCGCTCTCGGGCTGGATGTCGATGCCTTCCAGTCCTGCCTGGACGAGGGCAAGCACGCCGAGGCCGTGCGCCGCGACATGGCCACGGCCGGCGCAGCTGGCGCCACCGGCACGCCGTCCTTTGTCTTGGGCCTCACCGACCCCGAGGACCCCACCAAGGTCAAGGGCATCAGCTTCATCCGCGGCGCCCAGCCGTTCCCGGCCTTTCAGGGGCAGATCGACGAAGCTCTGAAGACGCTCGAAGGCGAGTAGTCGGGCATGACGGGCACTGGTATGACCGAAGGGAACCTGTGATGGGTCCGGGGCTCAAGGCAAGGATGCCCAAATTGCGGCCTTGTCCCCCGGCTGTCGTCTTGTGCCTGATGGCCGCGGGTTGCGCCAGCACCGATTCGGGCGCTTCTCGGTCCGCGGCCGATCCATCCGTCGCGCAGAATCAATCCGAGATCACGGAGGAAGCGATGACCCTGGCAGAGGAGACCGCCTCCTTTCGTGCGCTCCTCGAGAGGGCGCTGACCGAGCCGGAACTGCAGGATTCGCTGGATCTGCTGACCGAGTGCCGCGGCGAGACTGGAATGCGCTCGATGCGGGTCTGGGGTGACGGCCTCGTCGTCTGGGAGGGACGGCGCCAGGTTTTCCTGGCGCCCGCCGAAGTGCTGGCGGTGCTCGAGCGTCTGCACGTGGCCGACTTCGCTTCCTTCGCGCCGCTCTACGGTGGCCCCAGGCAGCAAGATCCCATGGAGCACGATCGGCCGGACGATGGCAACGCGGTCCTGATTAGCTGCCGAGTCCGCGTTTCGCTGGACGGCAGCAGCAAGGAATCGGTCCAACGCGCCAAAGGGGAGCAGTCCGAGGAGCTCAAGGCGCTGGCCGAGAGTCTCCTCGCGATCGGTGAGACGGCCGCGAGGAACGGGATCGAGGCGGCGAATCTTCTCGATGGCCTCGAGAAGGTGGGCCGGGGCGAGCTCGATCCTCGGGTCTTTCGAGTCATGCTGCACCGCAAGCCGACCGCCGAGGAAATCGGCGAGAGCGGCCCCGGCTTCCTGATGCGCGTGGAGGGCCAGGAGGTTACGACCCGCCGCCACGATCCCCAGAGCGGCTACGGCCAGGAGAAGGTGCTCGATCTCGACGTTGCCGCGGTGCGCAATCTCGCGCTGGTCGTGGCCGAGCTCGACCCGGCGGCCATGCCGGTCAACCTCTGGGCGCCTGTCTACACCGAGGTCGCCATCGAGGTGCTCGATCATCGGAAATCGGTTCAGGCCCGGCGCTTCGCAGGCCTCGAGCCGACCGCTCACGGGGACGTTCAGAAGAGCTTCGATGCCCTGGTTCGAACCCTGGTCCGCCTACAGGATCAAGTCGCCGCCGAAGGGGTGGAACACTCCGATTGAGAGCCATGTTCTGATTTTCGGCGAGCCTAGACAACTTGTGAGAAACGCCACTTGACGCTCGAGAAGACTTTGATAGTGTCGAGCGCATCCCCCTGGTGAAATTCGGCGGACCTGAAGACAGGTCGGCGCTGAGAATGAGATGTAAAGAGCATGAATCAGCCGAAAGAGGCACTCTTTGGGGGCCCCCTGCCTGCGCGCGGAGATTGCTCTGACCGCATGGAACGAGGGTCCGAAGAAAGGAGAAGCATGAAGACACGAACGATCATCGCACTGGCAGGTCTCTGTATGCTCATGCTCGCGCTGTCGCCGGCTTGGGCTAAAGGCCCGGTAGCGACGACGGGTCAGGCGATCCACCACGACACTTCGCCACCGCTGCGCGACATGGCCATTCCGGCGGCGCCGTTCACCGGCCTAAGCAAGGAAGTCCCCATCATGCAGAAGCCGGACTTCGGCAAGGACCCGGACCTGGCCGAGCCCGACGGTGGACTGCAGTCCGACTATGCGCCCTCCTTCGGCCCCACCCCTGGGGTCAGCCTTAGCGCTCCCGGGTTGTCGGAGCAGGACAACCGGGACACCGTCGGCTTTTCCGTCGTGCCGCCGGACATCAACGGCGACATCGGCCTGGACGCTTTCGGCAACCGGCTCTACATCCAATACATCAACTCGATCTGGGGCGTCTTCAATGACAACGGCGCCCTGATCCACGGCCCGTTCGCCGGCAACAGTTTCTGGGCGGGCTTTGGCGGTCCTTGCGAGACAAACAACGACGGTGACCCAGTGGTGCTCTACGACGATGGCGCCGGTCGCTGGTTCTTCAGCCAGTTCTCGATCAACGAAGGCATCCAGTGCGTGGCGGTCTCGACGACCAGCGATCCGCTCGGTCCCTACCATCGCTACGCCTTCGAGGTGACGCCGGATGGCTCCAACGACTACCCGAAGCTGGGTGTCTGGGATGACGGCACGACCGGCAGCGCGGGTCAGAGCGCCTACACCTTCACGCTGCGTGACTTCGGCGGCGACGGTGGCTCGTTCTCCCTCTCGGCGGGCGTCATGGAGCGCGATGCAATGCTCAACGGCGGCGCGGCGCAGTTCGTCAAATTCTCCAACCCCTGCAACTCGGCCGATTGCGTCGAAGGCCAGCTGCCCCCGCACCTGGCGGGTCCGCCGCCACCGGTCGGCACCTGTCCGACGTACTGGGCAGCAGCCGACTCGGCCTTTGACGACTCGCCCTACGCCATTGACGGCTACCGCAACCACACGCTCTGTGTGGATTGGGCGAACGTCGGCAACTCCACCTATAGAGAGGGTCCCCTCGTAGTGGCCGGCTCCAACTTCGACCGCAGGCTGGGCAACGGCTTCGGCGGCTGCATCAGCCCGGTCAACGGCGGCGAGAACCTCGACTGCCTGGCCATCTTCACCATGTACCGGGCGCAGTACCGCTGGTTCGGTACCGAGGCTGCGGTGGTGCTCAACACCACCGTGGACGCCGGTGGCGACCGGGCAGGCATCCGGTGGGCCGAGACTCTGAGCTCGACCGGAGACAGCAACTGGACGCTGGGCCAGGACGGCACCTACGCCCCGGCCGATGGGCTCGAGCGCTGGATGGGCTCGATCGCCCAGGACCAGGACCGCAACATCGCTCTGGGCTATAGCGTGGCCGGCAGCAGCCTCTTCCCGTCGGTTGCCTATACCTCGCGTATGGCGGGCGACGCCGCCGGACTGATGCCGGGCGGTGAGGTGACCTGCCACGCCGGCACCGGCGCCCAGACCGCGTCGAGCGGTCGTTGGGGCGACTACTCGTCGATGAGCGTCGACCCGACGGACGATTGCACTTTCTGGTACACGCAGGAGTACTACCAGACAACCGGCAGTTTCGACTTCAAGACCCGCATCTGCAGCTTCGCGTTCCCCGACTGCGGCGGCGGCCAGGCCTGCGGCAACGACGTGATCGAGGGCACCGAGGTCTGCGACGGAACCAATCTCGGAGGCCAGACCTGCGGCGACTTCGGCTGCAGCGGCGGCACGCTCGCGTGCAACGCCACCTGCGACGGCTTCGACACATCAGGCTGCACCGGCTGTCCGGTGTGCGACTCCGACGGAGTCTGTGAGGCCGGGGAAAACTGCTTGAGTTGTCCCAGCGACTGCATCTCGGGCACGATCCCGGGCGCTTCGTGCGGCAATGGCCTCTGCGAGGCCGGTGACGGCGAAGACTGCGTCAGCTGTCCCGCCGACTGTAACGGCGTGCAGACCGGCAAGCCCGCGAACCGCTTCTGCTGCGGTGACGGTGATGGTCAGAACCCGGTGGGCTGCGGCGACTCAAGCTGCACTACGGGCGGTTTCGATTGCACCGAGGCCCCGGTGGGCGGAGGCGGCACATACTGCTGCGGTGACGAGACCTGCGAGGGTGCCGAGGATAACCTCAGTTGTGAGCTCGACTGCGGCCCGCCGCCCTGCGGTGACGGCTTCTGCGATCCGGCCAACGAGGATCAGTGCTCGTGCTCGGCGGACTGTGGCTCCCCTCCGGCAAACGAAGTGCCGACCGTCACCTGCGAGGACGGGATCGACAACGACTGCGATCAGGCGGTCGACTGCAACGATGTCGACTGCGACGGCATCGATCCGGCCTGCATCATCATCTGCCTGCCGAAGAACGCCAGTTGCAGCATCGACAGCGAGTGCTGCTCGGGCGACTGCAAGGGCAACGGCCGCTGCAGGTAGACGGACGGCCAGATCTCTACTGGCACTCACGAGCCGGGGCCTTCGGGCCCCGGCTCTTTCTTTTCTGTGCAGAGTCCGACGGCACGCTTCGGAGCGGTTCGTATCGGCAGCTAGTGATCTCGAGGGACTCCGTTTCCTGAGTCCCTGATTGGCGCCATCGAGCCAGAACCTACCGTTGGCAAGGGGAAGACCGACTTGGCCCTCGGCCGACAGAATGGGAGATCCTATAGAGATATTCCAATAAGGTTGACCCTGCTACTCAGCAAGGTATAGTCTCACTCACCAAAGTGGTAACAGAAAGGACGGTACTGGTAGCGAGGGTTGGCCCGGCGTAGGCGGCTTTTAGAGCTGCGAACCGCCGGTTCTTCCTCCAATTCCCGTATGGACGTCCGAACTACTCACCTCTCTCGAGGAATTGGAGGAAGTATGAAGACGCGAACGACTCTCGTATTCGTAGGTCTCTGTATGCTCGCGCTGGCGCTGTCGCCGGCCTGGGCTCAGGGTCCGGCGGTGGCCACGGGCCAGGCGATCCGCCACGACACTTCGCCGCCGCTGCGCGACATGGCGATCCCGGCGGCGCCGTTTACCGGCCTCAGCAAGGAAGTCCCGCTCATGGAGAAGCCGGACTTCGGCAAGGACCCATCCCTGGCCGAGCCGGATGGCGGATTGCAGTCTGCCTTTGCGCCATCCTTCGCTCCCACTCCTTCGCCCAGTCTGAGCGCTGAGGGTCTGTCGGAGCAGGACAACGTGAACACTGTCGGCTTCGCCGTCGTGCCGCCGGACACCAACGGTGATATCGGCCTGGACGAAAACGACAACCGGATCTACATTCAGTACATCAACTCGGTTTGGGGCGTCTTCGACGTCACCGGCACCCTGACCGCCGGTCCGTTTGCTGGCAACAGCTTCTGGGTGGGCTTCGGCGGCTTCTGCGAGGCCAACAACGACGGCGACCCGGTGGTGCTCTACGACGACGGGGCCGGCCAATGGGTCTTCAGCCAGTTCTCCGTCAACCAGGGCATCCAGTGCGTCGCGGTCTCGACGACTAGCGACCCCCTGGGCCCCTATCATCGCTACGAATTCGTGGTGACGCCGGGCGGCGCCAACGACTACCCGAAGCTGGGTGTGTGGGACGACGGCACGACCGGTAGCAGCGGTCAGAGCGCTTACACCTTCACGACCCGCGATTTCGGCGGCGCCGGCGGATCCTTCTCGGTCGGAGCCGGGGTCATGGAGCGTGACGCCATGCTGGTGGGCGCGCCGGCCGCGTTCGTCAAGTTCATCAACCCCTGCACCGCGGCCGACTGCGTCGAAGGCCAGCTGCCACCGCACCTGGCGGGACCGACGCCACCGGCCGGCACCTGCCCCACCTACTGGGCGGCAGTCGACGCGGCCTTTGACGACTCGCCCTACGCCAATGACGGCTACCGCAACCACACGCTGTGTGTGGATTGGTCGAACCTGCCCAGCTCCACCTACACCGAGGGTCCCTTCGTGGTGGCGGGCTCGAACTTCGACCGCTTCATAAACACCATCAGCCCGGTCAACGGTGGCGAGGCCCTCGACAGCCTGGCTTTCTTCACCATGTACCGGGCGCAGTACCGTTGGTTCGGTGACAACGCCAGGGTGGTGCTCAACACCACCGTGGACGCTGGCAACAACCGAGCCGGTATCCGCTGGGCCGAGACCCGCAGCACCGACGGTGACAGCGGCTGGTTCCTGCAGCAAGACGGTACCTTTGCTCCGGATGACGGCCTCGAGCGCTGGATGGGCTCGATCGCCCAGGACCAGGACGGCAACATCGCTCTCGGCTACAGCGCCACCAGCGGCAGCCTCTTCCCATCGGTACGCTACACCTCGCGCATGGCGGGAGATGCGGCTGGGACGATGCCCGGAGGTGAGGTCTCCTGTCACGAAGGAACGGGAGCCCAGATCACGTCGAACGGCCGCTGGGGCGACTACTCGTCGATGAGCGTCGATCCGACGGACGACTGCACCTTCTGGTACACGCAGGAGTACTACCAGACCACTGGCAGCTTCGACTTCAACACCCGCATCTGCCGCTTCGGGTTTGCGGACTGTGGTGGGGGATGCGACGTCACCGAAGACCCGGAGGCGACCTGCGACGACGGTCTGGACAACGACTGCGACGGCGATTTCGACTGCTTCGACGCCGACTGCGCTAGCGACGACGCTTGCGTCTGCCAGCCGACCCCCGAGGTGTGCGACAACGGTGTGGACGATGATTGCGACGAGCTCGTCGACTGCGACGATCCCGACTGCGACTTGGATCCAGCTTGCATCGTGCCACCAGCACCCGAGAACGATGAGTGCATCGATGCGATCGAGGTCATCTGCCCCGAGGGTGGCGGCGACGTCACGATCTCGGGCACGACCGTGGAAGCGACGTTCGACGGTGTCGGCACCTGCGGCACCAGCAACACGGCGCCGGGAGTCTGGTACAAGGTCTCCCACGACGGTTTGCTCACCGCGAGCACCTGCAACCAGGCCAACTACGACACCAAGCTCTCGGTCTTCGACGGTGAGTGCGGTGCCCTGGGATGCATCACCGGCAACGATGACACGGCCGGTTGCGGCCTTACCACCGAGGTTGCGTGGGGCTCCGACGGCTCCGAGTCGCTGATCCTGGTGCACGGATTCGGTACCGCGACCGGCGACTTCGATCTCACCATCAGCTGTGGCCTGCCTGCCGAAAACGACTTCTGCGAGGATGCGATTGGCCCGTTGGCAGTGGACTCGGTTACCCCGGGAACCACGACGACGGCGACCGTTGACGAGCCGCCGTCGATCGATTGCGGCACGGCTGTGACGGCTCCGGGCGTCTGGTATACGGTCGAGGGCACCGGCAACACGATGACCGCATCGACGTGCAACGACGGTGATCCCGCAACCGGCGGCGCCGACTACGACACGAAGATCAGTGTCTACTGCGCCGACTGCGAGACCAAGGAGTGCATCGGCGGTCAGGACGACAACTCCGCCGCTGGATGCGCTGGCTTCTCGACGAAGTTCGACTGGCCCACACAGGCCGGTGCGACCTACAAGGTGCTGGTGCATGGTTTCAGCAGCGCCACCGGTGACTTCGACCTGGCGATTCTGGATGATGGCGTGCCGGCCGAGGGAGCCAACGACTGCGACGGAGTGCCTGAGGAGTTCGACTACTGCGGAGGCACGGTCATTCCCGAGTCGGTGCCAACATCTGGCACATTGGCGGCCAACAACTCCGCCCTGACGGACGGTAGCGGTGTCTTCACGACCGCCCCGCCCAACCCGCAGGGGCTGCTCTTCACCATCGAGGACACGGCGGGCTGCTCGTGCGAGCAGATCGTGGAAGAGCAACACCTTGGCCGAGGGCACCTCAAGAACGGGTGCTCACCCGGAGCAATGCGGAACTGGATCAATTTCCTACAGGACCAGTCCTGCGGCGACTGCGTCGAGTCTCACGCCACCACCGGTTGCGAGAACGCGGAGTGCGAGGCGGCCGTTTGTGCCGTCGATCCCTTCTGCTGCGACGTCTTCTGGGATGGCATCTGTGTGGGCGAGGCGCTCGACATCTGCACGCCGGATATCTGCATCGCGTTACCGGCGAGCAACGTTCCCTTGGTGTACGGACATGGCCGCCTTCCCGAGTTCCTGGCCGAGCCCGTTTCCAAGGATCCCAATTACACGCCGAAGGTCGAATAAGACTGAAGGCACTTACCTTGACAGCCCCGCTCTTTCACAGAGCGGGGCTGTCCGTTTTTTGGTCGATAGGATCCGGATTGCCGCCGAGACCTGGCCGTCGCCCAGCTGTCGCGAGCAGAGGATCTCGAGGGTAACGTGACACCCAGGCTCTTGCGTTCGCCGTCGCTTCTCAACGCCCTCTGCCACCTCGCCGAGCTCCGCTAAAAAAGGGGACAGGCACCTAATTTCCCACTGTGCGTGAGTCGTGCTTCGCTAAAGAGGGGACAGGCACCTTTTCCCGGGCTTGCGGCCGCGCTTTTGGGCACGCAGTTTGCGAGCGAGTTGAGCCTCGAGACGGGCGACGAATTCGTCCGAGCCGGTGGGGCGGCCGGTCGAGGTGTTCTTGCGCAGGGCCTCGACCTGCTCCTTGAGAGGCTCGATTGCAAGCCAGTCGGACCAATTCTCGACCATGCCGGGAAATGGCCGTGAGGGCGCCAGAAGCCTGTCGGGCTGATTGCGGGCGTGACTTCGAGCGCTCGACCACTCATAGTGCTCAGCGCGGTCGACCATGTCGGCCCTGACTGGGTTGAGCTCGACGTACTTGACCGCTGTCCACAGATGCTCCTCGTCTAGAGGCGTGGAGTAAAAGCGATTCGCCCACAGGTGTCCGGACCAGTCGTTGCGCTTGTTCTGCCACTGAGCAAAGCGACCGTGGGTTCGGCCGATTGCCATGGCAAGGGAGTCACTCCGACGAGCCACGACCAAAAGGTGAACATGGTTGGTCATCAGACAGTAGGACCAGACTTCCAGGCCGTAGCGCTCGGCGTACTCCCCGAGCCAACGCTTGTATGTCCGGCAATCCTTCTGCCGGAAGAAGACGTTCTGCCGCCGATTTCCGCGGTGGGTAATGTGGTAGGGCAGACCGGGTAAGACGACGCGAGCCAGACGGGGCAAATCCGACCTCCTCGGGGCATTTCAAGCGGCGCCCCTGAGAACATTGACGAGGTTCAGATGCGGAATCTTGCCAAAAGGTGTGCCTGTCCCCTTTTTCGGTAACATGTTCGTTTCGAGGCGGCTTTGAGATCATCACAGTTCATCCCTTTTCAGGCAGCTATTCATTTGACACTGGCGATCCTGGTCGTTTCGGCTGGGTCGTTGCAGGCCGCCGGGCCGCCGCCCGTGCTGCCACAGAATCTCGACCTATTGGAGCCGGCTGTTGCCGAGTTGATCCGCAGCGCCGCATTGGAAGTGGAAGCCGAACCGGATCAGGCGGAGGCGCACGGACGATTGGGAATGGCCTACGAGGCTAACAACCTGTGGCCCGAGGCCGAGTCCTGCTATGAGAACGCGGCGGCTCTCGATTCTCGGGACTACCGCTGGCGCTACCGGCTGGCGGTCGCCGGCCGCCAAACCGGGAACCTGGAGCGCTCGCTGGAGCTCCTGCAGCAGCTGGTCACTGAACGGCCAGAGCTGGCACCGGCACATCAGCGTCTGGCGCTGGCGCTACTGGAACGAGGTGAGCTGGCCGGTGCACGGTTCCACTTTCAGCGCCTGATCGAGCTCGAGCCGACAGCGCCCCAGGGCTACACGGGACTGGCCAATGTGCACCTGCTCGAGGGCGACGCGGCTGGAGCTGTCTCGCTTCTGGAATCAGCGCTGCGCCTCCAGCCCGAGGATCACCAAGCCCATTACTTGCTGGGGCTCTCCTTGCGAGCCCTGGGCAGGCAGGATGAGGCCAGCCGAGAGTTGGCCATGGGACTCGGGGCAACACCGAGCTATCTGCCGGATGCCCTGGACGTCGAGATCGCTCGACTGGGGGTCAACCTGACAGCACGGATCGACCAGGCCGAGCGGCATCTTGCTCTCGGCCAGGCAGAGGCAGCCGCCAAGGTGCTGGAGACCGCCCTTCGTGATCACCCCGACAACTTGCAGGTGATGAACAATCTGGCGATCGCCTACCTGCGGCTCAACAAGACAGACGACGCTCTGGCCTTGCTGCAAAGAGCCCGCACCATCGACGATGAAGGCTTCGCCACCTATCTCAACCTATCCGCCTGCTACATGCGCCTGGGACGACTGGACGAAGCGTTGGCCGCTACCGATGCCGCTGTTGCCCGGGTTCCTGAGGTCGCCAGGACACATCTTGCCCGCGCCGGTGTGCTGGGCGCCATGGGTCGATTCAAAGAAGCCGGTGCCTCGCTGGAGATGGTGATCGATTTGGAGCCGGACAGTCTACGAGCACGTCTTATGCTTGGTCGAGTCTTCGAGCTTCTGTCGCAGCCGGCTGCTGCTGCTGCGCAGTTCACTGCCGCTTTGGAGCTGGCCCCCGACGAGCTCGCGGCCTGGCTCGGCCTGGCCAGAGCCCGATTGTTGCTCGACGAGTTGCCCGCCGCTCGAGAGGCCCTGGAGCGCGCCCGAAGCCTGGCACCAGACCATCCACAGGTGGTCGAGCTGGACCGGCAAATGGCGACGGAAGGCGATCGTTGAAGCGCAGTCGGCGGTGGAGCGGGTGTCGAGTCGTGCCGCGGGCCATCCTGCTTCTGCTCCTGTGCGCCGCCGGTGCAATCGCGGCGACCGCCGCCACCACCGAAGCCTGGTTCGAGGAAGTCTCTGCCGAGGCCGGCATCGACTTCGAGCATGTCCGTGCCAACCCTGTCCGGTACTGGTTTCCCGAAATCATGTCGGGTGGAGCCGCCTGGTGCGACGTGGATGGCGACGGCTGGCTGGACCTCTACATCGTGCAAGGGGGTGAGGTGAAGCCCGGCTCGGAACCGGCACCCGGCAACCGTCTCTACCGCAACCTGGGCAATGGCCGATTCTCCGACGCTACCGAGACCGCCGGCCTGGGCAACACCGGCTACGGCATGGGGGTGGCTTGCGCCGACTTCGACAGCGACGGCCACCAAGATCTGTACGTCACCAATGTTGGCGCGAATGTGCTCTACCGCAATCGCGGTGACGGCACCTTCAATGATGTTACCGAGGAGGCCGGGGTAGGGCATACTTCATGGGGGGCGAGCGCCGCTTTCCTCGACCACGACCGGGACGGCGACCTCGACCTCTTTTTGGTGAACTACGTCAACTGGTCCCCCGAACGAGAGTTGACCTGCACGTCTGGAGCGAAGAAGCGGGACTACTGCCAGCCGGAGAACTACAACGCTTCGGCTCGAGACGTCCTCTACAGGAACGAGGGTGACGGTCGCTTTACCGATGTCAGTCGCGAGGCGGGATTGTGGGCAGCCTTCGGTAACGGCCTCGGAGTCGCTCTGGATGACTTCGACGGCGACGGGTGGCCTGACCTCTACGTTACCAACGATGGTACGCCGAACCAGCTCTGGATCAACCAGGGCGATGGACACTTCGTCGATGAGGCCCTGTTGGCCGGGGCCGCGGTCAATATGATGGGCACGGCCGAGGCTGGGATGGGCGCAGCGGCGGCAGACGTCGATGCGGACGGCGACCCCGACCTTTTCATGACCCATCTGCGCGGTGAAACTCACACTCTCTACCTCAATCAGGGTGGGTTCTTCATCGACCACACTGCAGGCGCCGGTCTGGCGGCGCCAGTCGTTGCCTTTACCGGTTTCGGCACCGGTTTCGCCGACTTCGACCACGATGGCCACCTGGACCTCTTCGTGACCAACGGTCGGGTCGTCCAGACCTTGGCACCCATTGTCGAGGGCAAACCCTTCGCCGAGCCGAATCAGCTCTTCCGCGGTCAGGGTAACGGCCGGTTCGAGGAGGTCTCACCCCGCGGCGGAACCAACGTGGAGTTGGTGGAGAACGGTCGTGCCGCGGCCTTCGCCGACTACGATAATGACGGTGACATCGACATAGCCGTAGTCAACAACGGCGGCCCCGCCCAGCTGTTGAGAAACTCCTGTGGCAGTCGTGGCCAATGGGTCATGTTTCGGCTGAAGAACGGCGGCGGCCGTTCCCCTCTCGGCGCCCGCCTGCGGGTCGCAAGCGGAGACCGAGTGCAATGGAGGACAGCCGAGACCGCATACAGCTACTGCGCCGCCAACGATCCCCGTGTCCACTTCGGGCTGGGAGCCAGCGGGACAGTGGACGAGGTTCTGGTGGTTTGGCCCGATGGCCTCGAGGAGACCTTCGGTCCATTTCCTGCGAACCGACTCCACGATCTGCACCATGGGACTGGTCGAGAGAACACACCCTCAACTCCAAGGAGTGCCGACCGGTAGGTATGGGCTGACAGTTGGCCTGCAGCGTTACTCGGTAGTCTCGGCGGGTGGTTCCTCCGTCTCTCTCTGGCGACCCGCAAACGGAAAGTAGTCGAGCACGTCGTACTCCCACACGTTGGTGGGGAAGATCACCACCAGCTCGGCCACGTCATCGTCCAGGTTCTGAAACGAGTGCGGCACCATCGGCGGGATGTTGACGATATAGGGTCCCGTCATCTCGAAGACCTCGTCACCCAGGGCGTAGAGAATCTTCTGATTGTCGGTGAGCACATGGGCTTCTTCGCCCAGGTGGGTGTGCATTGGAGGAGCGCCTCCGGGGGCGGTCTAGGTGATCCCGACGACCAGATTCTGGTATCCATGGCGCTGGCCCTCCATCACATGGACATACTCACCCGGGCCGGGATTGATGACGATGAGATCGTCCTTCGACAATGCGAAATCGGAGACTTCGGTGATTGTCGGGGGCTCGAACGACCCAGGAATCCTGCGGGTCTCGATCACACCGCCGAGCCACCTCAGCCACCTTCAGAGTCGAGGCCTGCTCGACCCTGATCCGGTGGCGAGGGAGTGGGTGCTGGCAGTATTCGCGAGGGTTGGAATCCGAGAGTCTGAGGGAGGCCGGGCCGCGCCGCTTTGGTCACTCGGGCCTTACGGTGCGATACTCCCTTGAGTTCTGGGAGCTCCCGCGCCGAAGCGCAGGGAGACAGGGGAACACGAGGAGAATCACGATGGGCGACAAAGGCGGCAGGAAAGACAAGGAAAAGGGCAAGAAACAGAACGCCAGCAAGCAGAAGAAAGAGGCGAAGAAGAAGGAGGAAAAGCAGCCGAAGAGGAGGCTCTGAGGCAGACGGGAACCGGAAATAGGGGACAGGCACCGATTTCCAGGCGGGCTGTGACTTGACCGGCGGCGGCACGACTGATGTGGTCGTCATCGCCACCGTGCGGTTGGAGTGCGGCTCTGGCAGAAGTTCGATACCGAGATCCAGTCGCAGATCGACCTCCCGGCTCTCTGACTCGGTGACTCGACCGAGCACCTCCGCCATGCTCTGTAAGGATCGATCACTAGGCGTCGCCACGCGGGAGGATGGCGTAGACGTGGAGCACTCTCGACTCCCTGTCAGGTGTCAGGAGTACCCGCCAGGCACCAACCCTGACTCGGTAGTCGCCCTTGAGCTGTCCCGTTAGAGGCCTGGTGCGCGGATGAAGCAGAGGCTGTTGGCTGTCTTGAAGTTCCTGCAGGGCCTCTTTGATGCGCCGGCGAGCTGTCTTGTCGAGCTTGAGGTACTGCTTCTCGGCGGACGGCTTGACCTCAATCCGCCAGCTCATCGAGCCCCTTTCCTTCGACGCCCGTCTCCACTTCTTCCTTGCCCCGAGCGATGATCTCGACCCAATCGGGGCGGGAGAGAAGGTCCAGCGTCTCCTGATGCCTCTCGATGTACTCGTCGATGAGCTCGGTGAGGATCTCTTTCATCTCGACCCTCTCGATCCCCGCGATGATCCTCAGGATGTCTCTTTTCTCTGCCGGGATTCTGACGGTTGCGGTAGGCATGCTGGGCTCCTCTTGTACCTTGAGTAGCCTAGTCGCCTAGGCGCTTAGTGTCAACCTCTTCAAAGGCAATGGCCTGTATCTCACGGCTGCTCCTGGGAGCATTGTCATCTCCTCTAGACGTGAATGGACTGCCGAAACTCACAGGAGTTGTGGTGCATTCAGAATCACACAGAGGATCCTCTCGAGTGGTTTCTGGCAGCTACAATGGGCACTTCCGTGCTGGCGTGCAGGCAAGCGCACTGAGGAGGGGTCGATGCAGGATTCGCTGACGATGAGTGGAAAGGGGTGGCCGCGGTTGCCGAGCTTCCTGTTCGGCATCGGGATGGTCGTCTCCTCGGTGCTCACGATCGAGCACTACTACGCCGCCAACTACCCGACCTCGATCTTCGAGGGCTCGTTCTGCGACATCAGTGCGTTCTTCAATTGCGACAGCTCGGCCTACAGCGAGATCTCCGCGATCGGCGGCGTGCCGCTGGGCTATTTCGGTCTGCTGATCGGGGCGCTGGTTGCGTTGGGTGCGGTGTTCCCTTCGGCCGCCTTCGAGAGAACGAACAAGACGCTCTCGCTGGTGAATGCGATCGGCGTGGTCGTATTGCTGCTCTACTCCGTGATCGGCCTGGGGAGCCTCTGCCTGTTGTGCAGCGGGTTCTACGTCTTCTCCCTCGCCAGCTGTTTCCTCTTCTGGAAGTACGGTATCGACAAGGACGAAGGCTTTCTGGCCAGCTGGTTCCATCCATCGGTCAAGCATCTGGTGACCTTCGGGGTCGTGGCTCTTGTTGGCGCCTGGGGTTTCACGCTCTATACGGGTGCTAGGCAGGACGCGCAGTCGGGAGGCGTTGCGGCACGTGCCGTCAAAGAGTTCTACAACCTCGAGGTCGTGGAGTGGCCCAGCTTCATCTCACCGTTTTGGACAGCCAAGGCGACCAACAACTTCGAGGATGCTCCGATCCGGATCGTAGAGTATGGTGATCTGCTTTGTTCCGACTGTCTCTACCTGCACGAGCAACTGAAGCGGCTGAAGACGGAGTTCGAAGGCCAGATCAACATCGCGTTCCAACTCTTCCCCCTCGAGGCCAAGTGCAACGACGTGGTGGAGAAGGACCTGCACCCCGGCGCATGCGACATGTCCTACGCAGCGGCCTACGATCCCGACAAGTTCCTGGCGATCCACGACGAGATCTTCGGGAATTTCCAGCAGGCACGTCGGCAAGAAGAGTGGCGAGCGGCGCTACCAGGGCGGTTCGGCGTCGAGGCGGGGCTGACGGACCCGGCGACCATTGCGCTGGTCGATCGCATGATCCAGACCGGCAGGGAATACGAGAAGACAGACGAGCGCTTCGCTCATGGCATCCGATCGACACCGACGATGATCGTCAACAACAGGATGATCATCGGGACGCTACCCTACGAGCAATTGCAGGCCATCTTCCAGGCCCTGGTCGATGAACAGGATGCTGGCGACCGCCGTTTCATCGAGAGCTGGGTGGAGTAGCTCGCCCCGGAGCGGTTGTGTCCCCAGTGATACCAGACATGAGGGTTTTCAGAGGCCTGATCTTCGTCGGCTTGAATACCGCCCTGGTCGGTCCCCTTGGCCCTGATCGGCGCTCATCTGTATGGCTGGCCCGTGTTCGTGGCCGTTCTGTTCTGCCACTACCTTTTTGGCCGATGGCTCTTTGGTCCTTCGACGGGCGTTTGACGCCAACGGAGTCTCGTCCGGCGGTGAGTGGCCCCTCTATTGCCTCTCCAGTCCGGAGACGTGGCACACTCGGGAGAGAGTTCTAGGCTTCGATCAGGCGCTCCTCCGCGACCGAGCTCTCGTTGGCGATCTCGACACGATTTCGCCCCGCCTGCTTTGCGACGTAGAGTGCCTCGTCTGCCAACTCGAGAAGAGACTCCTCGCCGAGGACGTTCTGGTTGGGGAAGGCGGCGCCGCCGACGCTGATGGTGATCCGTACCGTCTGGCTGCCGTCCACGAGCGACGATTCCTCCACGGCTCGACGCACTCGCTCGCCAATAGCTCTGATGTTCTCGCTCGAGGCCGCTGGAAGGACGACGAGGAACTCCTCGCCACCGTAGCGGACCAGAATGTCCCCTTCGCGCAGCATTGAGCTGACGATACCGGCCACCGACGTCAAGAGACGATCGCCTACTTGGTGGCCGTAGGTGTCGTTGACACTCTTGAAGTGGTCGAGGTCGAGCATCATCACGCCCAGAGGGGTGTTGGCTCGGATGGCGCGGCCGAATTCCTCGTGCAGCCGACCCAGACCGAACCTGCGGTTGTAGACGCCGGTCAGCGGATCGAGAGCGGCCAAACGCTGCAATCGACTGTGGGCCATGGCGTTGTTCAAGGCTAGCCCAAGCCCATGGCGGAAGAGGTCCAGTCGCGCCAGGTCTTCGGCTTCGAGGGTCTCGGTCGAGGCCATCACGACGACGCCGAGCGGCACGCTCTTGTGGCTGACCGGCAGGAAGACGACCGCTCGGGGGCGAAAGTCGACCAGAGCGCCTTCGATCTCGACGTCCCGCGGGACCTCCAAGATCTCGGTCGAGTCAGATTGCATGGCGGCCCGGACGAGGTCGCGGTTGACGATGGTCTCCGGTTCTCGGACTCCGAGGCTGGCCTGCACCTGCAAATGCCCCCCAATGTCGACCAGAATCGCCCCTGCAGCGGCGCCGGTGTGATCCAGAAGTTGACGCAGAGCGCCGTTGGAGACCGCGTCCAGCTCCAATCGGCTGCTGAGCATCTGAGTGAAGGAACGGACCGCGGCCTGGGTTCGCATCGAGCTGGCCAGTGCGTTGACCAGGCTGTTGAAGGCGCGAGCGCTGTCGCCGATTTCGTCATCCGAGTCGACGACGATCGAGCAGTTCTCCGGTGTGCACTTGCTCAGGTCGCCGGTGTAGGTCATCTCTCGCAGCTCCTCGCCGACCGTCCCCATCCGGTCAGCAAGCAGCCGCACCCGATTGCCTACGACCAATTTGGCGAGAGTGAAGTTGAGGCAACCGGCCAGGGCTCCGGCACCGAGACAGGCACCGAAGAATCCCGGGGTGATCGCCGTCTCCATCGGCACTCCGAGGAGTAGCACGAAGAACGGGAAGACAAGGCCGATGACGAGTCCGAACGCCACCATCCAGATGGCCAAATCGTAGAAAACACGATTCGTAAGTCGCATTGCTGTGCTCCTATGTGCCGCTCCCCATGGCTCAATGAGAGTCGATCTGGGCGGTTTTCGCAATGGAAGCCAACACATCGGGGTTGTCGAGGTTCGACAGGGTGTGTGTTACGGAATGGTGGCCGACCAGGCGCTCGTGTCCCCTGACTCGAAGCCCGCCCGGAAGATGACCTGGGTGCTCGGCAGGGGAAGGGCCTGGATTTCTGCGACGGACAGGGCGCGATCGTAGATACGCACCTCATCAAGGAGCCCGTCCCAGGGGCGGGCAGCGCCGTCGGGTGGATTGCCGCCGATCCAGACGGCAACGGCGCTGTTGGGGGTCAGGCTGCCGGTCTTGCCGGTGCTGCCGACCAGGCTGCCGTTCAAGTAGAGGCTCATCGAAGCGCCGTCGTACACTGCGGCAGCGTGCACCCAGGTGCCCTCGGGAAGGTCACCGGAAGATGCGATCAGCGTGGAAGTGACGCCGTCGGTCTTGAGGCGAAAGCGTAGCCGGGTGTTGGCGCCGTTCTCGATAGTGCTCAGCATGAAGTAGTGATCATCCTCGGCGGTGCCGGTGGTCTTGGAGAGGATGCGACAGTCACTGGCAACACAGTTGGACAGGTCCTCGGAGTAGATCCAGGCCGCCAGGGTCAACGCTCCGCCGGTGGCATCCAGGGTGCCTACATCGACGTAGTCGTTCACTCCATCGAAATCGAGGCTCGGGCCATCGATCCACTGAGGACCATTGACCAGGGTGCCGGTGTGGCCGTGTCCCGAGGCGTCCAGAATTAGGGTGCCTGTCCCTTCATTGAGGGGCCAGTAGGCGGCGAGCCCTTGAGAATCCTGGACGAAGACAAACGGAGTCTGGGAGTCGAGCGCGATCGCGTTGCCCGCCGCGTCTTCGACGTCGTTGACGGTCAGCTGGTAGACGGTGCCTTCGGAGAGTGTCGAAGTGGTTAGGGTCACTGTCTGCCCAGCAGTATCGAGAGCGGCATCCGTGACACTGACGCCGTGAGAGATCGCGTAGTTGGAAGAGTCCTCGGCGGTGACGGAGTCCAGGTCTTCACTGAACTCGACGATCACCTGCTTGGGATCGCCAAGGGCGAGAACTGAGTCGACTACCGGGGGCGTGAGGTCGACATCACCGCCGCCGATAGCGAGGTTCTCGTAGAGAGTCAGACTCTGCTTGGACCAGCCGATGGAGAGGATGTCGAGATCACCGTCCAGGTCCATGTCCACGAGTTGGGTGCCGTCATGGTGATCGATCAGGGAGGAGTCGCCGGGATCGACAGTATGGGTGACCCATGACGCTCCGTCTGCATTGTTCTCGTAGACGTAGACTTCACCATTGCCCTGGTGCGCCCCGCCGACCACGTCGATATCTCCATCCCGGTCGATGTCCGCCGCATCGACGCTGAAGTAGTCCACATCGGTGGCGATGACCCGCTCGGTCCAGGTCTGAGCGTCGTCTGAGCTTTCGCCCCACACCAACCGCTGGCCGAATTCCACTCCGATGACGACATCCAGATCGCCGTCACCGTCGATGTCGGCCAGCACCACACGGTCGGGCACGCCACCGCTTACGACCACACCACTCTGGGTGGAGAAGGTTCCGTTGCTCTCCTGGCGAAGCCAATCGGACCCCAGGTGGATGTCGGTATCGCCGTCGCCGTCCACGTCCCCGGTGGGAACCTGCTCCTGGTTGGTGGTGGTACTGATCGAGGACAAAGGCCAAGTTGCGATGGTGGGGTCGCTGGGGACCGTGAACATCGAGGTGCCGGAAGCACCGTTGTGCCAGGAAAGGACGACCTCTTCCTCGCCTCCGGCAATCACCTGGTCGACGCTGACGCCCTGCAGAAAGTCGCCCCCGATAGTCGGGGTCGTGATTCCTCGGATGGTGAACAGACCGGCGCCATTGTTTTGGCCCCAGGAGAAACTCTCGCCCGCGACCTTGCCGTTAGTCCCCAGGACATCCAGATCCCCATCGCCGTCGAAGTCGTGCACGGCGGCCATGTTGTAAAGCGGAGCGCCGATCGTCGTCCGAGACCACGCGCCGTCCAGGTCGCCCGGGTTCGGGTACCACCATCCACCCGTGACTAGATCTGGCAGCCCATCGCCATTCACATCACCACCAGCCACGAAGACTGCCTGCCAGGGCAGCGAAGTTTCGATGATGTGGCGCTGCCAACCGTCGAGGGAAAGCGGCCCACTCTGGTTCTCCCACATCTCGATGACAGCCGAGTTGGGAGCACTGTCATTCCAATTGGCGCCGTAGATGTCGATATCCAGGTCGTTACCGATGTCGCCGACCCGCAGATTGTGGGAACCGGTCGTGTCGACGACCTGCTGATTCCACACCAGACCGCTGCCTTCATTCAGGTAGATGCTCACCTCGTCCGGGTTCGACGACTGGTGCATCTCGGCCGTCACCAGGTCGAGATCTCCATCACGGTCCATGTCGGCGGCCTTGAAGGTGTGGAAGTACGACACCGCAGGGTCGATGCTGTGCTCGATCCAGGGGCCGTTGACCGGATCGGTGGTCTCGTACCAGGAGAATCGGCCTGAGCTTTCGGAGGGAGCGAGCACCACATCGAGATCACCGTCGTCGTTGATATCGACGACCAAGACTCCGACGTCCTCCGACCAGTTGCTATCGATGGTGTGCTCGACCCAAGTCGTCAGATCGACCTGCTCGACCCAGAAGCCGTTGTGAACCACATCGAGGTCGTCGTCTTCGTCCAGGTCGGCGAGGGCTGTGCCCTCACCATCGGTGGAGCTGACGGTGACCTGTGACCAGGAAGTGGGACTTTCCTGCCGCCAGAGGTACGTCCAACCGCCGGCCTTCTTGCGGGTCACCACGTCCAATGCCCCGTCACCGTCCACATCGCCGACCTCGACGTCGTGGTTGTTGGCGCCATCGGTGCCGATGAGGTGTACGGTCCACGTCGATGTCCGAGGATTCCCACCCGGCAGCGGATTCTCGTACCACTCGAGTCCGCTGGAGTCCGGGATGACGACATCCAAGTCGCCGTCGTTGTCGATGTCGGCCACCTGCATGTCGGTAGTCCAGGAGCCGGTGGCTCGAATGGCATGCTCAGTCCAGTCGGGATACTCGTACCAGAACATGCCACCGCCCGAGGAGCTGGCGGCGAGAGCGTCGAGGAACCCGTCGCCATCGATGTCGCCCAGAGCCTTGCAATGGGGGTCGCTCGGATTGGTCGCGTCGATGACGACATGCTGAAAGATCGGTGGCTGAGCCAAGAGAGGGCTGGACATAACCACCGCGATGGCGACTCCCAGCCACACTCGGGAAGTCGCGAAGCCCCTTCCGAAGTGAGCTCGCGTCACTCCGAGGTCACGTTCGGAGCTCACCATCTTCGAGGGGACTGCGCTGTTGCCGCTTTTCATCGGATGTCCTTTAGGGCTGACTGCTCGACCAGTTGGAGAGGTTACCCGACTCGAAACCCTCGAGGAAGATCAGGAGGAGCTCTTTGAACTCCTCTGCCAGGGTCCAGCCCGGGTTGCCGCCGGGATTCCAGTGGTAAGCGCCGATGTCGGCGCTACCCTGGCGCAGCAGACCGTTGAAATCGTCGACAGCCAGGTATGTCGGGCTCGCAGCTCCCACAAGCAGAGATCCGCCCCCCGGAAAGACGTCCTGGGGGAGCTGGCCCGAATAGCTCGCTGCCACCAGATCGAGGTCGATGTCCCCGGATGCGTCGAAGCCTGTGCTGACGCCCGTCAGCCCACCGCTGCCGACATTCGACACCACCGTCAACTGCGAAGTGGTGCCCGAGACACGGATGGCATCGCCGTTCTGGACGAACAGCGCATTGTTGGCGATGACCACCGAACCTGCGATGCTGTTGCTTCTGACCGCCGAGTTGGCAGGGGCCAGTACGGTGTTGTGGGTAATCACGAGATTCGACGGCACCCCGCTCTGGTGCGGTTGGTTGCGAATGCCGTCCTGGGCCGCTCCCAGGATGATGTTGTTGCGAATCACGGCGTCTGCCGCCGACTGGATTGCGTGGTCGCCGCAACCCCACAGGAGATTGCGCTCGATGACGTTGGCTCGGCCGTTGCCGACGGTGGAGTAGGTGAGGATACAAGGGTAGTTGGTGTCGTGGATCACATTGTCTCGAACGACGTTGTTGAAACTGCCCTCTTTGATCTCGATGCCGTCACCTTGTGAGACGCTCGGTCCGTTGGTGTGGTGAATGTAGTTGCCCTCGATCAGGCTGTCGAACATGCGGCAGTCGTCGTAGTTGCAGCCCAGGTACATGCCTTCGCCGGTGTTGTCGGTATCGTGGATGTGATTATGCCGCAGCACCAGGCCTTCATAAGAGCTGCCCGGTACGTTGGCGGACAGCGCTACATCGTTCGTGTGGTGAATGTGACAGTCCTCGACGGTGATGAAGTCGGAATCCGAGATCCGGATGCCGTGCGAGCCGCCGGTTACTTCGAGGCCCCGCACGGTCACGTACTCGCTGGATTCGACGTTGATGACATTCTGCGAGGTATTCGGATAGACGATGACCGGCGTCTCGCCGTCCTTGGCACGGATGAGGATGGGTGATGCCACCGTCCCGAGCAGCTGAATGCTGAAGCGCGAGCCGAGGGTGTAAGTGCCGCCACGCAGGATCAGCTCATCCCCGGGTTGCAAGGTGTTGACGGACGCCTGCAGGTTGTCGCCTGGCCCGATCTCTGTGGTCACGGCTCCGGCGGGCAGCGCCAGAGTAGAGGCCAAGACAAGCCAACCACGAACCGTGCAGGCTTGGAGGTTCATCACTCATCAAGCTAGCCAGGGAGGCGGGGCCTCGATATGGAATTCGTCACAGTGGCGATCGGACCCAGCCTGGGCAACGGCCTCGCCTGGTGATGTCGACATATACTGGACCGACTCCCATGACTGACCTGTCCGGCAGCTCCCCTTCTGAAGCCGTCACCCGAGGCCTTCGTGTCCGGGTGGAGCCGCAGTTCGATCCAGGTCGCTCGGAGCCGACCGCCGGTTACTGGTTCTTTCTCTATACGGTGACGATCGAGAACCGGTCCGAAGAGACGGTTCAGCTGTTGACTCGCCACTGGATCATCACGAACGGCAACGGCGAGGTCGAAGAGGTGCGCGGTCCAGGTGTCGTCGGCGAGCAACCGGTTCTGGCGCCCGGTGAATCCTTCCGCTACACCTCGGGATGTCCCCTGACCACCGATGTCGGCAAGATGGAAGGCACCTACCAGATGATCACGAAATCAGGCGAAGCTTTCGATGCCACGATCGCGCCGTTTACCCTCAGTGCGCCGGGTCTAGTGCACTAGGGTGTCGGCCCTGATGTGAGCTCCCCTGCGCCTCTAACTCAAGGGGTGCATCGAGGGCAGAATGCGTTGCCACATCACGAAGAGTTGGGCGCAGAGGGCGCTGGGAAGGAACAGTGTCAACGAGACGAAATAGCGGGTGAACGGGAAGGACACGAGACTGACGAGCAGGAGGTAGGCCGCGAAGTAGCCGACACCCAGGGCCAGTAGACCGATGAGAGCGGCTAGCACGCTGCGCTCGAGGGGAGGAGTCGGGGTATCGGCGGATCTGGTGGCGAGCAGGAAGATCGGCGTCGAGAAGAGGATCAGGAGTGCTGGGGCCACGTTCCAGAAATAGTTCAGAAGCTGCTTCAAACCATAGACCAGGGCGCTCGTCACCCACTTGACGTACAAACCTGGCCGCAAGCGCACGATCGCTTTCGAGGCTCTCGAGAGCATCTCGTTCTGCACTACGCGCGCGGGTCGCTCCAATCCATCCACCCGCTGCGGATGGCCTTCGGGCAGTGCGCTGAGCCGCTTGTATTCCTGCTGAGCTACGGGTATCGCCACGCGCCAGATGTTGTCGCTGTACTGGACGAAGTAGTCGAAAGTATTGCTGCGTCGTTGCATCGTCTTCCAGCTCCGCTGCCGCCTCTTCCTCAGCATGTTCCTGGCCAGACGCTGATGCTCCTGGGGCAGCTCGCGCACGACCCGGCCGTCCAAGAAGCTGGCCGCCATTCCTGCCTGGTTGGGGCCGCCAAAAGAGACCACGCCGAAGTGACCCACGGTAGCCCACCGCAGACCACAAAACGCCAAAAATGGCAGAAAGGTCACCAGACCGGCGACGGCCGTCCACCGCCAGAGTCGCTTCCAGCCGCGATCGCCGTGAAGCCACTTCAGAACGGCTCCCAACACGGGTAGGAAGGCCACGAGAAAGACCGCGGCGGGTCGCAGCTGATAGGCGCAGAAGGTGGCGACACCCAATCCGATCCACCAGCCGACTCTCACAGGAGCTGCTGCCAGAACGAAAAGACACGACACGGCCACGATGGCGGCAGCGGCGGCCAGGAAGTCGGGCTGCACGAAAGTCGCCAAAGTCATGACTCCCGCCCAGGGCAGGGGCACGACCGCGGCCCAGGCAAGCCAGCCCGAGCCCGAGAATCGCTTGACGGCATACCAGAACAGATACAGCGAGCCGAAGTAGAGGAGGATCTGGAGCTCCGGTACGGGATTCAGCCACCTACCGAACGTCATGACGGCCCGCAGGAACAATGGATAACCCACTGTCCGATGGTGTGACAGAGCTTCGGTCCAGCTCCCGGCATCGGCGACATTGAGATAGCTCAGTGTGTCGGCCACGCGCGTGTACTCGAGGCCCCCGGTCCAGGCCAGAACGCAGAACGTCACCGCCAGCTGCAGGGTGAGCCAGAAGAACGGCTTGCGTAGGATTGCCTTCACCTCGGAATAGCCTGTGTTGTCGTTGCAGCGAGACCTGCAGTGCTGTTTGGAGCTACCGTGCTATGCACCTTACAGTTCACAACCGGACGAGTCTAGCGGGGCCGAGCCGCAGGGATTTCCTACTCCGTTCGAGTTCTGTTACGTTGCGCAGCAGGACACGGCCGCAAGCGATGTGACCCTCACTCTGATCCAGGATCACGGAAAGCACTCCCCAGAATGTTAGCCAAGCTCACTCCGTACATCGAGATCGCCCGTCCGGATCACTGGTTCAAGAACCTCTTCATGCTGCCGGGGGCGCTGCTGGCGCTTTTCTTCTCTCCGGTGCTGCTGGACCCATTCCCATGGAGAGGTTTGATCCTGGCTGGGGTGTCCGCTTGCCTGGTGGCCTCCAGCAACTACGTGCTCAATGAGATCCTGGACAGCGAGAAGGACAGACATCACCCCCAAAAGCACCTGCGCCCGATCCCGAGCGGGAGAGTGAGCGTCCCGGTGGCCTATGCCGAGTGGTTGATCCTCGGTGCCGTTGGAATTGGCGTCGGGTTCGGGATCAACTGGCGGTTCGGCTTGATGTCGGTGCTGTTGTGGGTGGCAGGCACTCTCTACAATATTCCGCCGATTCGGCTGAAGGATCACGCCTACGCCGATGTACTGAGTGAGTCGGTCAACAACCCCATCCGCTTTGCCATGGGCTGGTACGCGACCGGTTTCACGGAGTTGCCCCCGACGTCGATGCTGTTGGCCTACTGGATGTTTGGTGCCTTCCTGATGGCCATGAAGCGCTACGCCGAATACCGGCACATCGACGACAGCGCCCGTGCGGCCAGGTACCGCCGTTCATTTGGCTACTACAACGAGGAGCGGCTGATCGAGAGCATCGTCTTCTACGGCACGTTCTTCGGAATACTCTCCGGGTTCTTCGCGGCGCGCTACCACGTGGAGCTCATCCTGGCGACCCCTATCGTCGCCTATGCCATGGCCTACTACATGCACCTCGGCTTCATGCCCGATAGTCCCGTACAACGCCCGGAAGGGCTCTATCATTCCCGCAAGCTGGTGTTTCTGGTCCTTCTGGCCCTGGTCGTGGTCGTGGTGCTGATGAGCGTCGATATCCCGACCTTCGAGGCCATGATCAGGGCGACACCAGTGAGTCGTTAACGGGAGAGCGGGTCGATGCGCTGCGCCTCGAGGCCCTTGGTAGAATCTGTTCGTGAAGCCCACAGTGGTTTTCTGATGTGGCCACTTGCGGCAGCGCCGCTCAGCCAAAGGCCCTCAGGCGAGGGAACCGGCCTCGGCGTTCCGCCTGGAGAACGAACGGAGGTGAGCATGAGCTCGAAGCTACCGATCTTGATGTGTCTCGGTGTGGTCTTGCTGGTGGCGGCAACCGGTTCCAGGGCCGAGGATTCGAACGAGGCGGCGGTCAACGAGGCGGTCAGTGCAGCGGAGTCTTGGTTGGGGGTCGTGGATTCGGGTGAGTACGGGAAGAGTTGGGATCAGTCCTCTGAGCTCTTTCGAAACGCTGTGTCCAGGGCAGAATGGAAGCAGTCTCTCAATGCTGCCAGGAGGCCGTTTGGCGTGCTGGTGTCTCGCAAGCTGAAGTCGACGCAGTTCGCCACATCTCTTCCGGGCGCTCCGGATGGCGAATACGTAGTGATCCAGTTCGAGGCGTCGTTCGGGAACAAGAGAGCGTCCGTTGAGACCGTCACGCCCATGCTTGAGACGGACGGACAATGGAGGGTCTCGGGTTACTTCATCAAGTAGCCGTCCGAACCGTTCGCTGAGGCGAGCGCAGCCGGCACGTCAATGCGTCTCCGGCCAGGCCGGCTCACCTTCATCGGCTCGGCTGGGTCGAAACCGATCTACTCTCTAGCCAAGGAGATCATCCTGAGAGCGTTCTTCCTGCTTTCGGTTCTGGCGCTTCCTGCGGCGGAACTGCTGGCGACCATTCTCCCTCCGGATCGGACCATCGTGTGGGAGCCAGGCGTCGAGGGTGGCATCCCTCATCGCACGCAGGTCTTCGCCGACGTGACGCAACCGCCCTACAACGCTCCCAACGACGGTTCGGCCGACGCGGCCCCTGCCATTCAAGACGCCATTGATGACTGCCCGGCAGGTCGAGTCGTGTTTATCCCCGCAGGGACCTATCGTTTGGACGGGCGGCTCGAGATTCGCAAGGGAATCACGCTCCGAGGAGCTGGCCCTGCGGCAACGATTCTCCAGCTCCAGCTCGATAGTGACATCTACATCGGAGGCAATTGGACCAACAGTGGAGCGGTCACCCAGATTACCTCCGGCTACGGCAAAGGCTCTGACACTATCGTGGTCGCGGATCCAGCGGCATTCAGCGTGGGCGAATACGTCTTCGTGGATCAGCTCAACGACCCCTCTTTCGTGGACGACGGGGGGTGCACGTGGAACGGGCGAGGTAGCAACTCCCGGGCCCTGCGTCAACTCGTCAAGATCACGGGTCGATCGGGCGACAGCTTGACGATCGATCCGGCGCTGTACTACGGATTCAGCCCCGCTTTCGTCCCCGAGCTCATCGAGCTCAGCACCTGGGTCGTGGAATGGGCGGGGATCGAGGACTTGAAACTCGACCGCGTCGCGGCGCCTGTCGGCCAAGGTCGCAACATCGAGATGACCTCGTGCGCCAACTGCTGGATCAGCAACGTCGAGAGCGACATGGTCTACGGGCGGCATTTTTGGCTCAACCGCTGCGCCCACTGCGAGGTGCGCGATTCCTTCGTCCATCACGCCTTCGACTACTGCTCGGGTGGCATCGCCTACGGCATCGTCATCGCCGACGGCACATCGGACACCCTGGTCGAGAACAACGTCGCACGCTACCTCAACAATCCGATTTCCAATGAAAGCCTGGGCGCGGGCAACGTCGTCGCCTACAACTACACCGACGAGGCCTGGAACTGCGACGAGCCGGATACCGACTGGCTGATGGCGGACTTCAACCTCAATCACTGCGCCCACAACTACATGACGCTGGTCGAAGGCAACCAGTCCAGTCAGATATCAGCGGACGCCTTCCACGGCAGCTCCAGCCACCTGGTCCTGTTGCGCAACCACGCCGATGCTCAGCACCCGACGCCGCGCTCGTCGCACCTCATCTCGGTGGACCTGCATTTCTTGAATCGGTACGTCTCCGCGGTCGGCAATGTCCTCGGACAGCCCGGGTTGCTCGGTGTCTACGAACTGAATGGCGTTTCGTGCTCCAACCAACCGGCCGCCTACAAGCTCGGCTACAACAATGACGGTGACTGCGATCCGACGGGCAACGACCCGCAGGTCGCAGGCACGCTCCTGCGTCACGGCAACTTCGAGTACTTCACGGGCAGCACCGTCTGGGATCCGACGATCTCGGATCATGACCTCCCGAACTCCTACTACCTGACATCCAAGCCGTCGTTCTTCGGCGACTTGCGCTGGCCAGCGTTCGGTTCCGACCTGTCTCCTAGAATCGGAAGTCTCCCAGCGAAGCACTGCTTCGAGCAGGAGCTGATGCCGAACTGCTTGGAAGGAGGCCTCTTCTCCGACGGTTTCGAGTCAGGAGGCCTGTCTGCATGGTCGCTCGCCGTGCCCTGAGCTGGCGGGCGATCTCCGCTAGATGCCGTGGGGCTCATGAATAGTGCGGGCTAGGGGCTCGCAACTGACCAGCTATCGGTGTCGCCCGACTCGAAGCCGTCAGCGAAGAGCGCAGGCGCCAAGACGTACTCGTAAGCACCACGGTCCACCACCGCGAAGCCGTCGCCGTCGCCATCAAGTGGCCGATTGACACCGGTCACATCGAGAGCCGCGGCGTGAGCGTCGTCTCCCGAGTCGACTGCGGCGGATGCACGTTGCAGTGCGAAGTCGAGAGCCAATGGGTCGACCAACAGCGGGTCGAGTTGGAGCGATGCAGGGTCCCACCCTTGCGAATTGTCAGCCTGGTATTCGGCGAGGGTTCCGACGTTCCACGCCGGCCAGCCCACCACATCTTCGTGGTAGGGCGACCACACGATGTTGAAGTCCGAGCTGATCGTCGATAGGTCGAGGGCCGGCGGTGAGAGGTCGCGGATATTGAGCGCCGCCGCACCGTCTCTCGACACCAGGATGTTGTTGTGGACCGCCGCGTCCTCGCCGAGCAGGGACACCTCACCGGTACCGGCTCTGCCGAGGCCGTTCTGCCAGCAGGTGTTGTTGCGAATGGTGGCGCCATCCGAGTGGTAGATGGCCATGCACCATCCCTCGTTGTCCCAGATGACGTTGCTCTCGATCAGAGCGCCACCGAGCTCCTCGCAGTAGTCCATGGTGAGACCGTGGCCTTCGGACTCGCGGAAATCGGTATCGGTATTGGCCCAGACGAAGTTGCGACGCACGACGTTGCCGTGCTTGCACAAGTAAAGGTCGATGGCACTCGTCCAGCCACCGAGAGGGTTGTGATGCACTCGGCAGTCTGCGACGGTGACGCGCGCCGACCGGTGAAGCTCGATCGCCCCACCGGTGCAGGCCGTGATTTCGAGGTCCTCGAGCACCACGTCGGAGGTGTCCTTGACCGCCACGCAGTTGCCAGGAAAACCACTCACCTCGAAGCCGGCGAGCTCTATGAAGCGCGGTACCACGCTACCGTCATAGGTCTCCAAGATCTGTACACCGTGGAAAGCGCCACCCGCGGCGCTGAGGCGTACAACTTCGTCCGGCTCGGCCTCGAAGCGAATGGGCTGGGCTGCAGTTCCACTGACCACGACCTGCAGTACCGAGTTGTCGTTGCACACGCCGCAGGTGTGGATCTCGGTGTAGTCACCCGCCCGGACATGTACCGTGTCACCGGGGAGCACTGCGCTGCCGGCGGTCCTGAGAGTGCACCACGGCGTCGTCTCGCTCACCTGAGACCGGGTTCGCCCGTCATCGCAGGCTCCGCCGAGCGAGTTGCGGTCGACCCAGAGGTCGGCGGAGCTCGCGCTGAGTGGAGTCATCACGATGAGGACCGCGAGCCAGCCGCGGCGGGCGACCAGGAAAGTCGTTTCGTTTCTACGATCGGCACCGGTCATGACCGCCTCTCCGATGTTCTGTGTATCCCGAGCATCTGGCAGCAGCCTAGCCTGATCGAGGTCCAGGGAAAGTGACGGGTACCACAGGCACTTCCCCATTCGTCGAATGGCGCCTCCCACAGGCGAAATCCCGGCCCCAGCCCGCATTATTCATGAGCCCCACGGCATCTAGCGGAGATCGCCCGCCATCTCAGGCCGTCCTCGCTCGTCGCTCCTCAACAACCTGCAAGGTTGCCTCCGGTGCTCCTCCCTGCGGGTGACCAGATCTGACAGACGCTTTCCACAATCTGCTCGCGGCGTCATGAATAATGCGGGCTAAGCCCTTACGCCCCTATTGGTGCGCGAGGTTCGTTCGGGTGGTTCGACAGGGGGCGCCGAGTCGAGCGCGGCGCAAGGTCCACGAAAGTGCAAGATAGATGAGGCGCGATGACGAGACGAGGCGGCGGCCCGCCATCAAAGTCTGAGTAGCCGACGCCGTCCGCCTGCGGACCACCCGGACGAACCTCTACGAGAAGAGGGTACTCTGTCCAAGACCCCAAGGCCTCAGTTAGGATCAGTGCCAGCCGTGAAGCGACAGACTCCAGATCGAGCCATTGTCTTCGGCGTCAGCCTTGCTGCGGCAGTGCTGCTGGCGCTTGCCGGGTGCTCCAAGTCTCGGGGGCCGAAGATCGAGGGCGCCGAGGGGGCGCCAGTCGTCCTGATCTCCATCGACACACTGCGTTCCGATCGCCTTCCCGTCTATGGATACGATCAGGTGGCGACGCCGAACCTGGACGCCTTCGCCCGCGATGCCATCACCTTCGAGAGGGTCTACAGCCATACCCCCTTGACCTTGCCGTCCCACGCTTCGATTCTGAGTGGCACTCTGCCGGATCATCACCGAGTGCGCGACAATATCGGCTACGACGTGCCGTCGGATCTGGTGGCGTTCCTACCCCGAGATCTGCAGGCTCAGGGATACGCCACAGGGGGCGCCGTTTCGGCCTTCGTGCTGCGAAGTGAGACGGGTATCGCCAACGGCTTCGACTTCTTCGAGGATGCCATTCCGTTCAGGGAAGGTGTCTCCGGCGGAGCCATGTCCCGCAGGGGTGGAGAGACACTGGCGGCATCTCGCGACTGGTTGCGCTCGGTGGCTTCGGAGAAGTTCTTCTTCTTCTTTCATATGTACGAGCCCCATCTGCCCTGGGAGGCGCCGGAGCCGTTCGCCTCACGCTTCGAATCGCCCTACGATGCCGAAGTCGCAGCAGCGGATGCGGTGGTCGGAGAGTTGATTGCGGAGCTCGAAGAGCTCGGGGTCTACGACGAGGCCATCATTGTCGTGGTATCGGATCATGGCGAAGGGCTCGGCAGTCACGGCTATCTGGAGCACGGGTTCCTGCTGTACCGAGAGGACATCCAGGTTCCGTTGCTTTTGAAGCTGCCCGATCAACAGCTGGGAGGCACGAGACGGGTAGCCGATGCTCAGTTGGTGGATCTCTATCCGACGATTGCAGAGTTGGTCGGAATTCCGGTTGAAGAGACCCTGCCCGGATGCTCACTGCTGAGGCTTCCCGAGTGCGGCGGCGCGGACAGGGTCGTCTACTCCGAGAGCTTCTATGCGCGCCTGCATCTTGGCTGGAGTGATCAGGCCTCTCTGGTACAGGGCGACTACCACTACATCGACGGACCCGACCCGGAGCTCTACGACCTCGGCAAGGACCCCCTTGAGACGACGAACATCCTCAGGGAGGAGCGGCGCGTCTACGGAGACTTGCGCCAGCGGCTCGACGAGTTCAATCGGCAGCTCGAACCGCCAATGGACGTGGACGAGGAGACCAGAAGCCGATTGGCTGCGCTGGGATACCTCGGATCGAGCCGGACCGACCTGGAGGGGCCTCTGCCGGACTCGAAGGGGCAGCTCCACACCCTCGAGGACTTGAACGAGGCTCGTCGGTACCTCGACGACGGTGACTACGAGAAGGCGGCCGACGCCGCCCGCCGGGCCGTCGACGCCAATCCCAGGATGGTCGACGCGTGGGACATTCTGGGTAATGCCCTGGAGCAGCAGGCGCGACTCGAGGAGGCCGTGGAGGCCTATAGCCAAGCGATGAATCTCTCTGGCCCCCGGTCAGAGGTCATCCTGGCGATTTCGAGGGTCCAGTTGGAGCTCGGGCGAGTCGATGAGGCCCTGGCGGGACTCGACATGGTGCGACAGGCTGGGGTTGTCAACCCCAACTCGCTCAGGCGGATCGGTCTGCTGCTCGCCGAGTTCGGTCGCCTCGACGATGCTCTCTCAATTGTCGAAGAGGTGGCGGAAGATGGCACGGCCGAGTCCCTGGCCGCCTTGGGGCGGGTGCTATCCGAGCAGGACAGGCAGCAGGAAGCGATCGAAACCCTGAACCGATCCCTGGCCATCGAACCCGACAACGCGCGAGCCTGTGAGTACTTGGGCCTGGTTCATCTCCGTCTGGGCGAGAGTACACAGGCTCTCGAGTATTCGGAGAGGGCAGTGGAGCTGGATCCGACGTCGTCGGACGCCTGGAACAACCTCGGTGCGGCACTCTATTACCTGGGCCGCCCAGAAGAAGCGCTCATTGCCTGGGAGGAGGCGGTCGAGCAGGATCCATCACAGTACGAGACGCTGTTCAACATAGGAATCAAGGCACCCGAGCTCGGGCGTTTCGAGCAATCCAGGGTGGCCCTGCGTCGCTTCATAGAAACCGCTCCGGAGAGGCGGTATGCTGCCGACATCCAAGAAGCGCGGCGCCTGTTACGCCAGCTTGGCGGCTGAATGAGGAAACCTTGAGAGAGCGGCAAAGCCTTGTGGTGCTGGTCAGCTGCAGCCTGGCAGTGGTCTTGGGGTTCGCCACAGCCCGATCCAGCCTGGCGCAGAACCTTCCGGCGATCGTAGTCGAAGAGGGGAGCGTGGCGCGGCAGGAGGTCGTTGCTCTGGGCCGGGACTTGGTCGTGGCCGGCGAAGCGATGAGCGACGTCGTCTCCATAAGCGGCTCGACGCGGGTGGAGGGTCGAGTAGGGGGCGATGTCATCGTTCTAGGCGGCGACGGACGGCTGAGTGAGACGGCTCGCGTCGCAGGGGATGTTTTCGTTCTGGGTGGTCGGTTGGAGACAGCTCCTGGGGCACGGATCGAGGGGCGCTCGGTGTCCTATCCGACGGTCAGCTCCGCCTGGCTGACTCTGATAGAGGGGCCTTCGCTCGGGCTTTCTGCCGGGTCACCGGTGATTCTCGGGGCCAAGCTGGCCCTGATGGCCGCGTGGCTGGCCTTGACCCTGCTTCTCTTCGCCACCAGCGGGCGACAGCTGCTCGAAACCTCCGAGTCTGTGCAGGCGAATGCCGGTCGCAACTTCGTCACCGGGGTAGCGGGAGTCCTCGCGATGCTGCTTACCGCACTGTTCTTCAGTGCCTTCGCCGCGGCCATTGTCGGCATACCCCTGCTGATTCTCGTCGTCCTCCTGGCCCTGATGTTGAAGCTCTGGGGCATGGTGAGCGTCTTCCACGCCACTGGCTACTGGCTGCTCGCGCGCCTCTTCAAGAAGCGGGCGTTGCCGTTGAATTACGCCCTCGTCGGGCTCCTCGTTCTGGGCACGATCAAGCTCGTTCCGTGGGTCGGAACATGGACCTGGACCGTTGCCACCTTCATTGGAGTGGGCTCCACCTTGACGACCAAATTCGGCCGTCAGGAGCCCTGGTTCGATCTGGAGGTGCCCGACGGTCGAGGCTCTCCGGCACGACTCTGATGCGCCAGTTGACCCGCTTCGCACGCTCTGCTTGACCCTTTCTGGGCGATCCCGTACGCTGTCGAGGTCTCCTCGGACCTCGGGGTCACGCCCGCCCTGGCAGGGTGGCGAGATGGGAGCGACCGCGGCGAGGGCCAACGGGGAAGGACTCGGGGAGGATCACGAAAACCAAGGGGGAATCTGTGGGGCGAGTTGACAAGCTTGGCGTGGTAGGCGCGGGAACGATGGGGCACGGCATCGCCCAGGTAGCGGCCCAGGCGGGCTTCGAGGTCACCCTGGTCGACGCCGTGAGCGAAGCGCTCGTGGCCGGAGTCGGCCGCATCGAGAAATCGCTCGGCAAACTCGTCGACAAAGGTAGGCTCGCCGAAGAGGATCGGCAGGCAGCACTCGCCAGGGTCAAGACCACCACCGATGTGGGAGAGCTGTCCGATGCGGCGCTGGTGGTCGAAGCGGTCGTCGAGAAGCTGGAGGTCAAATGCGAGATTCTGTCCGCGCTGGATCGAATCTGCGCCCCAGAGACCATCCTGGCTTCGAACACCAGCTCGATCTCCATTACGCGGCTGGCGGCGGCCACTTCTCGACCCGGAAAGGTCATCGGTATGCACTTCATGAATCCGGTGCCTTTGATGAAGCTGGTCGAGATCATCCGAGGTCTCGCCACCGAAGAGGATGCCTTCTCGCGCGTCGAAGAGGTCACCCGACAGCTGGGAAAGACCCCCGTGGAAGTCCACGATGCGCCGGGCTTCGTCTCCAATCGCGTGCTGATGCCGATGATCAACGAGGCGGTCTTTTGCCTCTACGAGGGAGTGGGGACGGCGCCAGCCATCGACGAAGTCATGAAGTTGGGCATGAATCACCCCATGGGTCCCCTGGCGCTGGCCGACCTCATTGGGCTGGATGTCTGTCTCGACATACTCCGAGTGCTGTGCGATGGATTCGTCGATCCGAAGTATCGACCGTGCCCCCTGCTGGTGAAGATGGTGGACGCCGGCAACCTGGGTCGCAAGAGCGGGCGGGGTTTTTACACCTACGGCGAGGGCGACGCCCGAGCTTTCCACCCGTCTCGAGGATATCGATAGATGTATTGTCAGGTCTGCGGAGCACAGAACTCGGACGAGCTCGATTACTGCTTCCGCTGCGATCAGAAGCTGCTGGTGCTTTCGGGTGTGCCCTCACCCCCTGCCGAGGGTGACAGCTTCGAGGAAGCACCCGAAGAGGGGTTCTCGCTCGATGAGCACCTGCTGGAGCGCATTTCCATCCTCGAAGAAGCGGTCAAGCGGACTGCCGACACGGTTCGTCAGCTGCTGACCACTCTCCACAAGCAGGAGCGCAGCATCCTGATCAATCAATCGGGACTGGCGACGCTGCGGGAGATTCTGGAAGATCGACGTCTCATCGCGCGCGAAGAGTGGAGCGAGCTCTGGCAGTCGAAGGTTGACTACCAGATGCTGGCGCTGGAGAAGAGGGAGCGCTTCGTGGGTCTCCGAGATCGAATCTCGGCCCTTCACAAGGGCAATCGGCGGACCCTCTTCAACAAGCTTCTCGAAGATGCGGAGTACGCGCTGTACGGCTTCGACATCGAGGGCGCGCTGCAGGCTCTCGAAGCGGCCCACCGCCTGGATCGCGACAACTACGAGCTCAACTACTTCCTCGGCGAGACCTACTTCAACGAGGGGCAGGCGAGTGTTGCCCTGTCCTACTTCAGGCGGGTATTGGAAACCAAGCCCGATCATTACGAAGGCCTGGTCTACAGCGGCGTCATTCATCACGAGCAGGGCGAAAGCGAGCGGGCAATCGAGCAACTGCAGCGGGCGGTGGTCTTGTTTCCCGATGCTTTCTTGCCGCACTTCAGCCTCGGTGCCGTTTACGCCGGTCAGGGAAACCTGTCCCGAGCCGTGGTGCTGCTGGAGAAGGCTGTCGAGATCGATCCCGTACCGCAGGCCCTGTTTCTTCTCGGCAGCTCGCTTTACGAGATGGGGAAGGTCACCGGGGCCATCGGCTATCTGCAGCAGGTGGTCAGGCACGACCCGGCCTACGAGGAGGCCTACCATCTCCTGGGATTGGCCTACCTGGATCGACACTGGAACCGCAAGGCACTGGATGCCTTTCGTCAGGCTCAGCGCTTGAACCCGACGAAGATGCGCTATCAGGACCTCGTGCGGTACCTGTCGGGGCAATCTGATCGCCCCTTGCCGGAGATCTCAGCCGAGGCCCAGACCTGGATTCGAGAGGCTGAAGAGGAGCTTGTCGAAGGGCGATCCGGTCGTGCCGTGTCCCTGTATCGACGCGCCATCGACAACGATCCCGACAATCCGACCCTGCTGATGTCCTATGCCCTGATCTGCCTGCAGCTCGATCGTGCCCAGGAGACCGAAAAGGTGGCGCGTCGGATCCTGGATCTGGAGCCGGGCGAGATGCTCAAGGCGACGGCGTGCGCCACCCTCATCGAGGCCCTGCGCAGTGAGGGCCGCTACAAAGAAGGCAACCGCATCGGGCAGCGTCTGTTGGACGAAGGCACCTCCAACTTCTCCCGCACCATTGCCTACTACGAGATGGCCTACAACATGGCCGAGATGGAGGAGGATCTGGACAAGGCGCTGGAGTTCGCACAGCGCTCCTTGGAGCTGGCGCCGGAAGAGCTGCGTCAGTTTCCTTTGGCCGCTCTGGGTTGGGTTCACTACAAGAGGAAGGAGTTCGATCAAGCGATCGACTTTCTCGACCGTTCGAGTCGCCTGGAGTCCTCCGTGACCACACTGACCCACCTGGGGATGGCTCTGTTGGCCTCTGGATCCGAGGAGAGGGCCCGCAAGGTCCTGGCAGCGGCCAGGAGCCTCGAAGGGGCCGAGACCTCGGTCGAGCAGAAGATGATGGAGTGTCTCAAGACCAGCACTCGCCTTCTGGACAGAGTCCAGCAGGGTCGAGCCAAGAAGTAGCCCCCACGACTGCAAGAAAGAGAGAGTTGTCGATGCGCTGGAGTCAGTTCTATCTGTTTACCACCAGGGAGGTGCCGAACGACGCCGAGGTCGTTAGTCATCAGCTCATGGTGCGAGCCGGGATGATCCGCAAGGCGGCGGCCGGGATCTATACCTATCTGCCGCTCGGCTGGCGGAGCATCATGAAGATGATGAACATCGTTCGGCGGGAGATGAATGCTGCCGGCGCGGTGGAGTTGATGATGCCGGCAATCCATCCGGCGGAGCTGTGGAAGGAAACGGATCGCTGGGATGTATTCGGCGATCTGCTGCTGAAGATGAAGGACCGCAACCAACGGGACTTCTGCTTCGGCCCGACGCATGAAGAGGTGGTGACCGACGCTGTGCGCCACGATGTGAGCAGCTACCGTCAGCTGCCGTTCAATCTCTATCAGATCCAGGACAAGTTTCGCGACGAGATCCGTCCCCGGTTCGGCCTGATGCGCGCCCGGGAGTTCCTCATGAAGGACGCCTACTCCTTCCATGCCGGCGCCGACAGTCTGGCTGAGACCTACGAGGCCATGCGGGCCGCCTACTGCCGGGTGTTCGAAGACTGCAAACTGGAGTACTCGATGGTCGAGGCCCAGAGCGGCGCCATCGGAGGCTCGGCGTCGCACGAGTTCATGGTGCTGGCCGACACGGGTGAAGACGCGGTGGTCAGTTGCCCGACCTGCGGCTATGCGGCCAACGTAGAGAAGGCCGAGGCCCGTCCGCTGGCTTCCACCTCATCCCGAGACGACTCGGAAGATCTGGTGGAGGTGTCCACCCCGGCGGCGACGACCATCGCCGAGGTTGCGCAGCTGTTGGACGTCGGAGCCGATCGATTGGTAAAGACCCTGGTGTACGAAACGGAGGAGGGCCCTGTTCTAGCCCTCGTCCGGGGCGATCGCGATCTCAACGAGGCGAAGCTGGCGAGCTTCCTCGGTGCTCAGCACCTGAAGATGGCAGGGGACGAAGTGGTTCAGCAGGTCACCGGCGCGCCGGCTGGCTTCGCCGGTCCGGTGGGCCTGCCAAAGAAGATCAGAATGGTGGGTGACATCTCCATTCGAGATTCCGCCAATTTCGTGGTCGGGGCCAATAAAGCCGACGCTCACTTCACCGGTGTCAACTGGGACCGCGATGTCGATCTCAGCGAGTGGGCCGATGTGCTGCTGGTCACTGGGGGCGATGGCTGCCCGCGGTGCGATGGCACCCTCGAGCTGCACCGGGGCATCGAGGTCGGTCACATCTTTCAGCTGGGCACGAAGTACTCGGAAGCCATGCAGTGCACCTATCTGGACGACCAAGGAGCGTCGCATCCCATGACCATGGGGTGCTACGGGCTCGGAATCGGTCGCACCGTGGCGGCGGCCATCGAGCAAAACCATGACGAGAACGGCATCATTTGGCCGCTGCCACTGGCGCCGTTCGAGGTATTGGTGATCGCGCTGAGCACGAAAGACGAGCAAGTGGTCGAGCAGGCCGACCGTCTCTACGAGCAGCTGAGCGAGCAGGGAGTCGAGGTGTTCTACGACGACCGCGACGAGCGACCGGGAGTGAAGTTCAAGGACGCCGATCTCATCGGCATTCCGGTGCGCTTGGTTGTAGGTGCCAAGAGCCTGGCCGAGGGCCAGGTCGAGGTCTCCCTCCGCCGTGACGGTGAGAAGATCCTAGTACCTGTCGAGAATGCGATAGAGAGGGTGCTGGAGCTGTTGGCTGGCTAGTTGTCGGTCAGCTGGCTCAGCCGCTGACGGACGAGATCGGCTCGCGGATCGCCTGGTGCGGCGCTCAAGAACGACGATAGGTGTTGCCTCGCCAGGTCGGGGCGATTCAGCGGTCCCGCATACAGATCCGCCAGCTCCAGATGGAGATCCCGCTGACCGGGGGCCGTGCGCAGCGCCTCTTCCAGGTAGTCGGCTGCCCGCTGCCACTCCTGCTGGCGCCCGGCCGAGATACCCAAGTTGACCAAGGCTTGCCAGAGGCCGGGATCGATCTGAAGCGCCTTGTCGTAGTGCTTCCGGGCTTCATCGATGCGACCCTGCTGCTCGACGATCAGGCCCAGGTCGCTCCAGGTACTGGCCTGCTGGGGGTCGATTTCCAGAACCTGCTGTAGGAGATCTTCTGCCCCGGTCAGGTTGCCTCGCTGGATCTCAACCGCCGCCATCAAGGCCAGGGCATCCGTATTTCGGGGCTCATCGTTGACTAGGCGGTCGAGCACCGCCTGGGCCTCGTCGAGCCGTCCGGCCTGAAGGTGCGCTGCGGCCTGTTGCACTCCCGTGGTCGCGGTAGGTGCTGCGCCAGGCGCCTGGCCGCCGCTCTGCGAGCGTACGAAGTCGAGAGCTGCCTGGATGTCCGGCCTCGGATCGGTCGTCAGACTCAGGGCACGGCTCAGGTGGAGCTCGGCTGTGTCGGCATCACGAAGTCGGAGGCACAGCAATCCGAGTCTGGCATGGAGCTCCGGATTCTCGGGCCATCGCTCGAGGGCTGTCCGCAGGGTGTCGGCGGCGGACTGGATCTCCTCGGAGCTCTCCAGGGCCTCGCCCAGGAAGAGGTGGCCCTCCAGGATGGTCGGGTCCTCATCCAGGGCTTGCTGGAGGCGATTCACCGCGCTCTCCGTTTTTCCATCTGCCATTTCGGCCAGGCGTGCGTAGTAGATGTTGAGCCAGGGATCGTCGGGAGATTGGCCGACGGCTTCCTCCAGTACGGCGCGGGCCTGGCCGACCTCTCCCAGCTGCAGGAGCAGGGAGGTCCTCTCCATCCATGCGGTGGTCAGCCCCGGATCGAGCTCGAGTGCTTCCTCGGTCAGGCTAAGCGCTTTGTCGAGATTGCCGTGCTGGTGCTCGATCGTAGCGTAGAGCAGCAAAATCGAGGCGGGGTTTGCATCCAAGGCCAGAATCCTCTGGATCACCGGCTCGATCTCTTCATAGCGGTCGGCGTCGGCCAGGGCCTGGGGCAGCTCTCGAAGAGCCGTCAGGTTGTCCGGATCGAGGCTGAGAGCCCGCTCCAACTCGGCGATGGTCTCCGACGGGGAGTGCGGGCCACGATCGAAGAACTCCAGCAGCTCGTTGTGGAGGCCGATCATGTCCCTGGGATCGGGCCGTTGATGGTTGTCGAGCCTCCGCGGCTGGGTAGCGGCCATGTAGCCGAGGCTGCGCAGAGCCTGGGCGGTCTCGTCATCGAGGGCGATCTGCTGCTCGCTCTCCTCGATGAACGGGTCCAGCTCCGCAGCCAGGGTGTCCACCAGTGCCTGTTCCCGGCTGGCCAGGTTGGTGGTTTCTCTCGGGTCCGTCTCGAGATTGTAGAGCTCGGGATTCGTCGCCTGGATGAGCTTCCACGGCCATCGCAGCAGAGTATGCAGCCGGGCCCACCCATAGGCGCTGTAGGCTTGGTAGCTCTCCGCATACAGGGGGTCGGCCGAAACCGCACCGCGGGCGACGATCTTCGGTTGGAGACTGCGTCCCTGAACATCGGGCCGAACGTCGCTCCCCAGAAAGTCCAGAAGAGTCGGGAGGATGTCGATCTGGCTGACCGGGGTTTCCTCTCGAAGCCCCTCCGGGCCACCGGGGACATCTAGGATCCAGGGAATCTGGAGGGTCGAGTCGTAGACCAGGATGCCGTGAGTCCCTTCGCCGTGCTCGTCCAGACTCTCTCCATGGTCCCCGACGATCGTGATCAGAACGTCATGGCCGAGTCGCGGATGCTCGAGCAGCCGTCCGATCTGCGCGTCGATATAGGCCACCTCGCCGTCATACAGTCTCGTCGGGTAACGCTCTGCGAAAGGTGATGGCGGAGCGTAGGGAGCATGCGGGTCGAATAGGTGCACCCAGGCGAAGAACCTCTCTTGTGGTCCGATCCCGTCGAGCCAATCTCGGGCCGATCGGACGACCTCGACGGCGGGTCGATCGGAGATGCCCCAGCGAGACGTCGAGCCTGCTTCACCTCCGATCCGGTCGTCATAGGTCTCGAAGCCCTGGGCCAGGCCATAGCGACTGCCGAGGACGGCCGCACCGACAAAAGCAGCGGTCCGGAAACCTTCACTCTGCAGCATCTCAGCCAGGGTTTCGAGATCCTCTTCGAGGAAGTTGATGCCGTTGTTCCGAACGCCGTGCCGGGGAGGGTAGAGGCCCGTCAGGATCGAAGCGTGGGAGGGTAGGGTGATGGGTGCCACGGCATAGGCGCGATCGAAGACGATGCCGCCCTCCGCCAGGCGGGCCAGAGTCGGAGTCTCTACGTCGGAGGCCCCGTAAGGCTCCAGCCGATCCGGTCGCAGCGTATCGACGGTGATCAAAAGCAGCGATGGTTCCTGAACAGTTGGCGTCGGAGCTGCGGCAGAGGCGTCCGGTTCAGGCTGCCGATTGCAGCTGATGCCGAGGCTGACGGCCACCAGGGCCACCAGATGCCAGCGGATCGATCGCCGGATGGCGGCGGAGAACATGCGGCGATCGTAGTGCAGAAAGAAATCTCGGTCCAGCCGATGTCGCTTGATCGCCGCGAACCGATCCCGTACTCTCCAGCCAAGGCAGCCGCTCTTTCGAGGGCCCCTGGTTCAGAACCCATGGCGAGCAAGAACAGTCAGATGCGCGGGCGGAGTGTTTTGCCGACTCTCGTTGCCGCGCTCCTCCTAGCGCTTCCTGTCGAAGCGGGCGCGCCTCGTTTTACGGAAGTGTCGGCCGAGATTGGCCTCGACTTCGTCCACTTCAACGGCATGTCGGGTGAGCTCTACTTCGTCGAGATGATGGGCCAGGGCCTGGCGGTTCTGGACTACGACAACGACGGCGACCTCGATGTTTACTTCCTGCAGGGTCACATGCTCGGTGAAGGCAAGACGGTCGAGGATGCCACCATACCGCCCAGATACCCGGAGCCGTTCACCGATAGGCTCTTCCGCAACGACCTGAGCCTGGGGCCGGATGGTGAGCTGCAGGCCCGTTTCGTGGACGTCACCGATCAGATCGACCTGGCGGCCCATGGGTACGGTATCGGTGTGGCCAGCGGTGACTACGACAACGATGGCTTCACCGACCTCTACCTGAACAACTGGGGGTCCAACCAGATGCTGCGGAACAACGGCGACGGGACCTTCAGCGACGCAACCAGGGAAACTGGGACCGATGATCCGCGCTACAGTTCATCTTCGACTTTCCTCGATTTCGATGGTGATGGCTGGCTGGATCTATTCGTCGGCAACTATGTCGATTGGCGCTACGTGAATCGTGGGACCTGTTCGGGTATGGGAGGTGAAAGAGACTACTGTGCACCCTGGGTGTTCAAGCCGGTGCCGGATAGACTGTTTCGAAATCGAGGCTCGGGTCATTTCGAGAACGTAACCAGGCCTTCCGGTATCGAGCGAGACTTCGGTGCCGCTCTTGGCGTCGTGAGCTCTGATTTCGACCAAGACGGCTGGCCCGACATCTACGTGGCCAATGATGCCTCCCCCAACCAGCTCTGGATGAACCAGCAGAATGGGACCTTCGTCAACGATGCTCTCCTGGCTGGCTGCGCCGTCAATGATATGGGCATGCCGGAGGGCAGCATGGGGGTCGTGGCTGGCGACATCAATGGCGATGGTAGCTACGACCTCTTCATGTCGCACATCGTTCAGGAGACCAATACCCTGTATCTCAACGATGGCAGGGGACTGTTTCGCGAGACGACTCGGGACAGTGGTCTGGCGCTGCCGAGCTACAAATACACCGGATTCGGCACGGCGCTGTTCGACTTCGACAACGACGGATGGCTCGATTTGTTCGTCGCCAACGGCGCCGTTCATGAGATCGAACATCTGGCTCGAGAGGGCGACATCTTCCCGATACATCAGCCCGATACGCTCTACCAGAATCTTGGCCAGGGTCGCTTCGTCGAAGTGACCGATGAGGCCGGAGCCTTTGTCTTCTCAGAGGTCGGGCGAGGAGCGGTCTATGGCGACCTGGAGAATGATGGCGACCCGGACCTGCTGGTGGCAAACAATGGTGGGCCGGCGCGGGTGTATCGCAACGAGGCGGGCAACAGTGCTCACTGGATGGGTCTCAGGCTCGTGAGCCCGCCTCCCCATCGCCATCTGCCTGGTGCCAGGGTCGAAGCACAGCGCTCTGACGGATTCAAGATGTGGCGTCGGAGCGGGACCGATGGCAGTTATGCTTCCGCAGGCGATCCTCGAGTCCTGCTCGGTCTCGACGACTCAGATGGGGCGGTGCGCGTGCGGATACGATGGCCAGACGGGCGGATTCAAGAGTGGTTGGGATTGCCAGCGGACCGATACGTCACGCTGACGCACAAAGGAGACCACAAGTGAAACAGCGGGCTCTCAGGCAGTTCTCGAGTGGCCGAAGAGGTGTCTCTCGGTGGCTCGGGGTTACCATCCTCGTCCAGCTCGTGGTGCTCTCAGGTGTCTTGTCCGGTCAGCAACCCAGCGCTCCTGATGCTCTTGTGCCGGTGCCAGTCCCGGTCTTGGACAAGTTCGAACGAGCCAATCAAGAACAGCTCCTGGAGCAGCGAGCCGACCTGGACGATCTCGTAGCCAGAGAGAACGTGCCGCGCCTGGAGCTCATGGAAGCCTTCGGCAAGACAGGTCAGCTCTATTTTCTCTATGAGCTCAACGAGGCTGCGCAGCCCTGCTTCATCAATGCCCGGACACTCGCCCCCAGGGATTTTCGATGGCACTACTACCTAGGCGTCGTCTACACCCGAACTGGCGACGCTGAGCAAGCCGTGGCAAGCCTGGAGCGAGCCATCCCGCTCCGCCCACAAAGCATTCCTGCGCGCCTCAGGCTGGGCCTTCTCGAGCTCGATATGGAAGATGTGACAGCCGCAGAGCAGCAATTTCTGGCTGTGCTGGAGATCGATCCGGAGTCAGCCGCCGCCTATTATGGTCTTGGAATTGTCGACTTGCGACGCGGTGACCCCGAGTCGGCAATCCAGAAACTGGACAGGGCACTAGAGCTGCAGCCCGGAGCCACCACCATCCACCAGCAGCTCGGACTGGCCTATCGCGAAGTGGGGGACCTCGACAAGGCGCGATTTCACCTGCAGCTGAACGAGCACGACCTGGTCATGTTTCCGGACCCCCTTGTTTTCAGACTGAATGGCATGTTCCGGGGTGGCCGAGTCTTCATGAGACTGGGAAACGAGGCTCTCGAGGAGGGCAGGCTCGGAGAGGCGATCGAAGCATTTCAGGAGGCGATCGCCCAAAACCACGATTTAAGGCTGGCCCACTACAATCTCGGCCAGGCCCTCCTCCAGGCCAGGCGGCTCGAGGAGGCCAGCCAGCACCTGAGGCGGGCCACCGAGATCGATCCGGACTTTCGGGATGCTCACTTCAACCTGGGTAACGCTCTCAGCGAGATGGGCCGTTACGAGGAGTCGGCGAGTCACTTCCAGCGAGCGCACGAGATCGATCCACTGGATCAAGAGGCCCGACTCCAATGGGCGATGGCCATGGGTCGGGCAGGCCGGGCGCGTGAGGCCATCGAACAACTGCAGTCACTACGCGCCGAGAACCCGGATGACGCCGGAATATCCTTGAGCTTGGCAGCCGTCCTCGGACCCGTAGGTCAGGTGGATGCGGCACGGGCGGAGCTGGAGCGGGCCCTGACCATCGCTCGTGACCCGGCGCTGGAAGCCGAGGCTCACTTTCAGATCGGCTTGCTGGATCAGCGTCAAGGCGCCACCGATTCGGCGATCGGCCACTTCCTGACTGCCGGCGAGCTGACTCCGAAGTTGAGTGGTGCCAATACGGCTGCCGGTACCCTGCAGGCGCAACTCGGTCGCTTCGACGAGGCGGCCAAGAGCTTCGACCGGGTTGTCGAAGCGGAGCCGGCCAACGAGACGGCTCGGTTCAGTCGAGCGATGGCGCTGGTGCTAGCCGGCAACTACCAGTTGGCGATCGAGGAACTGGATGAGGATCTGGAGATCCTACCGCAGAGCCTACCTCTGAAGCACCTGCTGGCCCGTCTGCTCGCCACCGTGCCGGACGAAACGGCACGCGAAGGCGATCGTGCCGTCGAATTGGCGGAGGAGGTCTTCGAGCTGGCTGCAACCGCCGATCATGCCGAAACCGTGGCCATGGCCTGGGCGGAGGCTGGTGATTTCGACGCCGCCGTGCGGTGGCAGGAGAAGGCCCTGGTTCTTCTGGGCAGTGAGTCGACCACCGGGCAAGCCGATGCTGCTCGACGCCGCCTGGAGCAATATGGGAACGGTCAAGCCTCCAGGGAGCCCTGGAAGGGCTGACGTCGAACCTCAGTCGACAGCCGTCTCGCTGAGGGCCGCTAGGTTCCTGGCGGCGATCGGATCGCCGGGCTGCAGTACTAGCACCTGCTCCAGGAGCAACTTGGCTTCCTCATTCTCCCCCTCGGCCATCAGCAGCACGGCGAGGTCGTTCATGGCAGCGGTGTGCTGCGGGGCCATGGCGATCGTCTTGCGAAGGTCCTCTTCAGCTGGGCCACTGAGTCCGATGTCGAGGCGGACCACCCCTCTCACGTAGTAGGAGTCGGCGATGTCGGGCGCGAGTTGCACGGCAGACTCGGCGGCAGTCATGGCCTCCTCCAACCGGCCACGCTCCGAGAGGAGGCGCGCCTCGAGGATCACGGGTCTTGGATCCCCGGGAGCCAGAATCTCCTCTTGTCGGACGATCCTCAGGGCCTCATCGCGATCTCCCTTGCCCGAGAGGTGCATGGCCCACCGCAGGCGTGCGCCGGTGGAGTCGGTGGCCAGCGTACCAAGAGACGAGTCGGGGTCGTCGCTGCCTGTGCCTCGGATTACTTGGCTTTCGGCGAGCGCCTGCCTGCTCTCTTCTTCGCGACCTTCGGCTGACAAAGCCCCACTGAGCCACTCCCAGGCATCTGCATTGCTGGGATCGACACGCGCTGCGTACTCGAGCACCGCCAGGGCTTCGGAGTCTCGCCCAGCCTGGCTCAGCATTCTTCCGTAGTCGGCTGCGACCTCGGCTGCCAGAATTCTGTCGGCCTCTGGAGACTCGGGCCCGATAGCCGCCTGCAGTCGCTCCGCCACGGGCCGCAGGGTCCGCAGCGCCTGCTGCGGGTCCCCGGTCGCAGCCTGGCCCAGGCTCAGAAGGCGCAGGAGATCGGGATCCTCTCCTGCTTTCCCCTCGAGCTCGCTGAGGGCGACATCGGGCTGACCTATCAGAAGATAGCTCTCCGCAAGGACGCTCGTCACCTGTGCCTCGAGTCCCTCTGGTGGGCTCTCAGAGACCGGCTTGACCCAAGCTAGCGCTCCCCAGCCATCCTTGTTCAGCAGCCCGACTCGGCCCCGCAGGATGTTGGCTCGCGGGTCGTCGAGTGGCAGAAGCGCCAGAAGGTCCTCGGCTTCTGATGCCCGCCCGAGAGCGACGGCACACGAAACCGCACCGAGCTCTGCGGCGTTGTCGTCCGGGTTAAGCCTACTCCAGGGACGAAGGACAAGATAGGAGTCCATCAGGTAACCCTGACGCAGCCGGACAAAACCCAGCTCCCGAGCGGCCGGGGTCACCGGCGCTATAGCCAGAGATCGCTTGAGGAACCCGGCAGCCCCGTCGAGATCGCCAGTCGCCGCCGCAGCGCGACCCGCGTTGTAGAGCAGCGCCGGCTCCGCCTCCGGAGAGTCGGCCATGGGCGTCAGAACCGCCACAGCGTCTGCTGCTCGACCCGCCTCCAGATACAGGGCGCCGAGGGTTTGCGAAATGCGGGAGTCGGTTTCTCCCCGGTCGCGAGCCGCTTCCAGCAAGACGGTCGCCGGCTCGAGCTCGCCAGATTCCAGGTGGTTGAGCACCTGGTTGAGGACTTCATCTGCTGAGGGTGATTCCTGTTGCCCAGCGGTGGCTACAGGCATTAGGGCGAGAAGCAACAGCAAGAGGAAAGTCGGATGTTTCATGGTCGTCTCGGTTTCTGGCTGTCAGGGTCGCCCATCCAATGACGGGCAATACGGGGTAGAATTACGGTCGGAGTGGAAGTATGGTTTGGACTGCTCTCATCGACGAGCGGTAGGAGGATGCTCCTGCCGCTCGTCCCACAGTATATACAAGTGAAAACCACCTTCTGGACGCTCGAGAATGACTAGAAGTCCTTTGCTCAGCTTGATGCTTGTTGGCTTTTCAGGTTCTGGCGGGAGCTCCCGGAGACTCTGTCTTCCACTTCTGGCGCTGGTGTTGGCACTGCTTCTGCTGAGTGGGAACGCCGGGGCATGGGAGATCGAGCCGACCGAGTCATCGGCCCAGCAGGAGGCTGCGGCCTCCAGCCCAAGCTCTATGGAGGAGGAGCTCGAGTTGCGCCGCCGAATGATGACGCACCCAGAGCAGCCGGAGATCTACCTCGAGCTGGCGGACATTCAGGTATCTCGAAGCGCTACGGACGAGGCTCTGACGATGCTGGCCGGCAGTAGTCGGCGTTTTCTCGGCTCAGGCGAGCCCAAGAAGGCGGTCATGCTCCTGAGCAAGGCAGTCGAGCTGCGGCCGGAGGATCCTGAACTCCAGCTGCTCTTGGGCAAGGCTCACACCCAGAATCGAGACTTCGAAGCAGCCGAGGGGCCGCTGCGCAAGGCCCTCGAGCTGGGCTCACAAGACCCCTCGGCGCTGGTGTTTCTGGGCGCGATTCTCTGGGAAAGCGGCCGGATGGAGGAGGCAGAGCCGGTCTATAGGCAAGCGATCGAGGCCACGGGGCGCGCCCACATGCCCCTTTCGCAACTAGGTCGGTTGCTGCTGTGGCAAGGCCAATACCAAGAGGCCACAGAGCTCTTGCGGGAAGCAGCCCAGAGGAGCCCCCGCGATGTCGGCACGCTCTTCGATCTGGCCGAAGCTCTTCGGGGCTCGAATCAGATCGAGGAGGCCATCGCGACCTATCGCCGGGTCGTCCTTCTCGCCCCCAACCTGAACAAGGCGCACTATGGGCTGGCGATCCTGCTGGCTCGCCAGGGTGACCGGGAGGGCAGCAAGGCGGAGTTCGAGATCTACAACCACCTTATTCTCGCAGCCGAAGAAAGCAACCGAATGGCCGAGATCGAAGAGGGCGAGGTCGATAGGGCAGGGCTCATGCTCCGGCAGGGACAAGTCGAAGAGGCTATCGCTCATCTCGACAGCCTGGAAGAGACCGTCGAAGTTCTTTTGGCTAAGGCTCAAGCCTACCGAGCGGCCGGCGAGCTCGAAGCATCGGTCGAGAGCCTGCAGCGCGCTGTGGTCCTCGATCCGAGCCGCCAGGATGTGCGGCAGATGCTGACCAGTCTGCGTATGGAGATGGCTCAAAGCCGATGATCGAGCGCCGAGCAAGGCCTCGCTGGTGGTGGTCCAGTCTGATGGTGGGTGGCCTGCTAGTCGTCTCGACGAAGGCGAGTCCCGCTCAGCAGGACGCCTGCAGAGGAACCGCGCTGACCGAGGCGGCCGACGAGACTGGAATCCTCTTCGTCCACGACCGGGGTGAAACGGGGAACTTCTACAACCCGGAGACCATGGGCTCAGGGGTCGCATGGTTCGACTACGACGGCGACGGCTGGTTGGACTGTTATTTAGTGCAGTCGGGGCCCTTCCCCCCGCCAGCTGAAGGCAGGGCTGCGGCGACCAATCAGATGTTTCGAAACACCGGCGACGGAGGCTTCGAGGATGTCACGGCGCGTACCGGAGCCGGGGAGATGGGCTATGGGCAGGGAGTCCTTGGTGCCGACTTCGACGGCGACCGGATGCCGGATATCTACCTTGCCAACTGGGGAGTCGATCGCCTGCTGATGAATCGCGGTGATGGTACCTACGAGGACCGTACCACTGAGTCCGGTATCGAGGTCGAGGGCGCCAGCGGATGGAGCTCCGGTGCTGCTCTCGGTGACGCCGACAGGGACGGTGACCTGGATCTCTATCTTGTGATCTATGTCGAGCACGATCCCGAAAACGAGCCTTTCTGCCTTCACCCTTCTACGGGGGAACGCTGGTACTGCGGTCCGTCTCCCTTCGAGCCCAAAATGGACATCTTCTTCCGCAATCAAGGCGGAGCGGTGTTCGAGGACGAGACCCTGGAAGCGGGCTTCGAAACGGCCAACGGCAAGGGCTTGGGAGTCCTTTTCGTCGATCTCAACGACGATCAATGGCCCGATGTCTACGTCGCCAACGACATGACCTTCAATCTCTTGTTCGTCAACAAGGGCGACGGGACTTTCGAAGATCTGTCGTTGATGTCCGGAGTGGCAGTGAGCCGCGACGGGATGCCCGAGGCCGGAATGGGAGTGGCGGTCGGCGACGTCGATGGCGACGGGGATGCCGACCTGGCGGTGGCCAACTTCGATGTGCAGACCAATACGCTCTACATCAACCAGGGGGACTTCTTCTTCGAGGACAACTCCGCTGCCAGTGGTTTCGGAGCGGCGTCCTTCAACTATGTCGGATTCGGCCTTGTCATGGCCGACTTCAATCGAGACGGCAACATGGATTTCTTCAATGGCACCGGCCATACGGTCGAGATCTCACCGCGCGCCAATGTGTACTACGAGCAGCCCGACGTTCTGCTTCTTGGTGACGGAATGGGAAATTTCTCCGAGCCCGATTGCCCTTTGCCGAACCAGCGTCCTTCGGTCTCGCGGGGAGTGGCCTACGCCGATTACGACAACGACGGCGATCCCGACGTCGGAATCCAGCGCAGCGGCCGGGCCTTTTCCCTGCTCCGCAACGACACGCGGGCCGGGAGTTGGCTGGGACTCCGTCTGTGGAGCGACACGCCCAACAGTGAGGGAGTCGGGGCGGTGGTTAGCCTGAGGACCAGTAAAGGGGTCCAGAAGCGATGGGTGATCGCCGGGAGCAGCTACCAATCCTCCTCGGACATCCGGGTCCTCTTTGGATTCGACAAAGATGCGAAGATTCACGAAGTCGAAATCCTCTGGCAATCGGGTAAAGTGCAGCAGATCCATCAACCTCCTCTCGAGAGCTATCTCACGGTGCGTGAGCCCCTGTGAGTCGCAGGCATGACCATGCATAGAGCCGTCTATCCTCCGTTCTCATCCCCAGCCAGCTTGCTGGCGCTGTTCATCGTCGGGCTCGCCCTGGGTCTGTCCTCGCCATCCTCGGCCCAGCAGCCCGAGCTACTGCCATTACCCGAGGTGGAGCTGGTCGAGGGCGTGGAGGCTGGTGTTCAGGAGGTCTTTCCGCAGCTGCTCGAGACGATCGAAAGGCTCATGGCCGACGAGAGTGCCAGCGGCCGGCAGCTCGCGGAGGCCTTTGGCGACTTGGGTCGTGCGGCGCTTTACTACGAAGTTACAGCGGTTATCGAGCCGGCGCTCCAGAATTCTCAGCGGTTGGATCCCTTGGACTACCGCTGGCCTTATTACCTTGGGGCGTACTACCAGGATCAGCTGCGGCGTGTCGCAGAGGCCACAGAACAGCTGCAGAGAGCGCGTGAGCTCAGAGCGGGCGATCCGGCTATCGACCTTCGCCTGGGTCAGCTGGCGCTGCTGGCGGAAAGGCCGGATCAGGCCCCCGAGTACTTCGAGCGGGCGAGACGAAGCGAGGGCTTTGCGGCCATCGCTCTCTACGGTCTGGGACGCAGCGCCAGCCTGCGAGGTGACGACGCGGCAGCTGTCGAGCTCTTCGAGGCCGCGCTGGATCTCGAGCCCGATGCGGCCGAGGTCCACCAGCAGCTGGGTCTGACCTATCGCAAGCTGCGCGACCTGGACTCCGCCCGAGAACATCTGTCGAAGGAGGTCTCCGGCAGTCTCAGTTTTCCGGATCCTCTGATGGCCTCTCTGAAAGAGGACTTTTCGCGCAGTCATCTGTTCGCGGGAATGGAAGCCCAGGTCAGCGGTCGAATGGAGGATGCCGTTGCCGAGTACCGCAAGGCAGTGGAGCTCGATCCGAAGAGCGGCGTCGGCCATGAGGCTCTGGCGGCTGCCCTCGAAGCGGCCGGCGATCTCGATGCGGCAATCGACGAGTACCGGGTGGCTGTCTCGCTGTTGCCGAACGACGCAATGGTCAGGGTGCTAGCCGCCAAGGCTCTGACCACGAGAGACGGAGCTACCGATGAGGCGTTGGAGCTCTACCGAGGGGCCGTCGACCTGGCGCCGGAGCTGGCTCAAGCGCGGAAGGGTCTGGCGTCGCTCCAGTTGCTCCAGGAGCGACAGCTCGATGAAGCATCGGAGCATCTCAGAGTTGTCCTCGAGACCGATCCTGAGGATCTGGGTGCAAGGCTCCAGCTGGCTCGGGTGCTGATCCTCTCTGGCGAAGCAGATAGGGCCGTGGAAGAGCTGGAGAAGATTCTCGCTGTCGACCCGATGCGCCCCGAGGTGCTGCTGAACTATGGCCAGGCCCTGGCCAGGAGCGAGCGAGCGAGCGAGGCCAGAGCCGAGCTCGTTTATCTCCTGGAGCTGCCCAGCGCCAGCCTCTCGATCAAGGCGGTGGTCCACAAGGAGCTGGCCGAGTTGGCGAGCGCCGAAGGACTGGATGCAGAGGCCCTTGAACACTGGAGGCAAGCGGCCGACCTAGCACCCGATCTGCTGCCGATCGGGCTCGGCTACGCCGAGGCGCTCAGCGCAGACGGTCAGCACGAGGAGGCGATCGCTGCATTGGAGATGATCCTGGTCATCAACCCCGAGGACGAAGCGGCTCGACTGGGCCGGGCTCGAGCCCTGGCCGCGGCAGGCCGAATGTCCGAAGCCAGGTCGGAGCTCGAATCGCTTATCGATACCTCTCCGGACCTGTTAGAGGCGACGCTCGACCTGGCGGCGCTCCAGGCGCGTCAGGGGGACTTCGAGGGCGCCATCAAGAACCTCTCCCGAGCCCGAGAAAGGGCAGAGGGGGCCGAGGTCCGGGCACTCCTGAGCTTCGAGATCGGCGGAATGTGGCAGATGGCGGGAGACGATCGGAAGGCCGTCGAATCCTACACTGCCGCAACCGAGGATCATGCCGAATTCAAGGACGCTCATTTCAATATGGCGGTGTCCCTGGGCCGGCTCGGCCGAACGGAGGAGGCTATGGAGCACCTCGGCCGGGTCATCGAGATCGATCCGAAGGATGAGGAGTCCTATCTTGCCCTCGCTCAGGCCCTTGCTTCCGAGGGCCTCTTCGCCGAGGCTCGTGACACCCTTCAACGAGGACTGGATCACGCGTCGGAGAGCCCGATCCTGACGAGTGCTCTGGTGCAGTTGTTACTAGCTAGCCCCGACCAAGAAGTCCGCGATGCCACCGCCGCCGTGCCACTGGCGCTGGCCCTCCACGAGAGGGATCCTTCGATCCAGAATGGGGCCATGGTAGCTGCGTCTCTCGGGTCCGCCGGCCGATACGCCGAGGCGGCGGACTGGCAGGCCAGGGTCGTGAAGGAGGCCGCAGAGGCGGGCTTGCCGGACGACCAGCTGCAGCGCATGCGCTCGGACCTGGCACTCTATCGACAGCGGGCCGGGGGCGGCTAATGGCAAGCGAAGGACGCATGGCCCGGCTCTCGCGCCGGATCGCCTCCGAGGCTCCTGGATTCGTTCTGGCAGTCTCTCTTTTTTTCATCCCGGTACTCAGTGACGCGGCGTCTCCGCAAGACAGGGCCCAGATACCGGGCGGCGGTGACACCTACTTCGCTGATCGTGGCACCGATGTGGGTTTCGATTTTCATTTCTTCAACGGTGCAACGGGGGAGATCTATCTGCTCGAGATCATGGGATCGGGAGGTGGACTGGTGGACTTCGACAACGACGGCGATCTGGACATCTACGCCGTACAGGGTAGGGTCCTGGCTCCGGGCAAGACCGTCGACGATGCAGTCGTGCCGGTAAAACACCCCGTTCCCTTGACGGATCGCCTGTATCGAAACGATCTGCAGGTCGAGCCCGATGGCACCCGTTCGCTTCGCTTCACCGATGTGACCGCAAGCATGGGCCATGCGAGCCTGGAATACGGTATTGGTGTGGCGACCGGGGACTTCGACAACGACGGATGGACCGATCTTTTTGTGACGAATTTCGGTCCCAACAAGCTCTTGCGCAACAACGGGGACGGCTCGTTCGAGGACGTGACCGAGAGCTCGGGCCTGGCGGAGGATCGATGGAGCTCGAGCTCGGCATTCCTGGACCTCAATCGCGACGGCTGGCTCGATCTGTATGTCGCCAACTACCTCGATCACAAACTCGCAAAACGGTCGCACTGCCTCAGTCCCACCGGGGCTCGAGATTACTGCGATCCCGACGTCTACAACCCAGACAGCGACTCACTGTTCCTCAATCGGGGCGATGGGACCTTCGAGAATGTGTCGGCGCAGTCGCAAGTAGATGGGGTCGAGAGAACGGGTCTCGGTGTCGTGACAGCGGACTTCGACAACGACGGCTGGCCGGATCTGTATATCGCCAATGATGGCATGCCGAATCAGCTGCTGATGAACAACCGTGACGGTACCTTTCGAGACGATACCCTTCTGGCAGGTTGTGCGGTCAATGCAGAAGGTGTGCAGGAGGCGTCGATGGGGGTCGATGCCGCTGATTTCGACAACGACGGCGACGAGGATATCTTCTTGACGCACTACTCGAAAGAGACCAATACGCTGTACCTCAATGATGGAACGGCCCTTTTCGACGATGCGACGCAAGCCGCCGGCTTGGGCTCGCCGAGCTGGTACTTCACCAGTTTCGGCACGAGGTTCCTCGATCTAGACAACGATAGCCTGCTCGATCTGCTGGTCGTGAGCGGTGCAGTTACCTTCTTCGCCAACAGCAGCACCAGCAGTCTCGCCCAGTCAAATCAGCTGTTTCGAAGCATCGATGGCCGGCGTTTCGAAGAGGTGACGGCAAATGCAGGTGCGTCTTTCCATGTCAAGGAGACCAGTCGAGGAGCAGCGTTTGGCGACCTCGACAACGATGGCGATACCGACGTCGTGGTCTTCAACAATTCGGAGCCTTCACGCCTGCTGATCAACCAGGCGGGTTCCAAGAGCAACTGGCTCGGGCTCCGGCTGGTCGGCAAGGCGGTGGCGCGCGACATGCTGGGGACCCGGGTCGAGCTGCGGCAGCCGGATGGGCCTGTTCAATGGCGACGTGTCCGTACCGACGGAAGCTTCGCCTCGGCGAACGATCCGCGGTTGCTTTTCGGGCTGGCGGACCGCACTTTACCGGCCGCGGCGCGGGTGACCTGGCCCAGCGGTCTCGTGGAGACCTTTCCCGAACTCGCCGTGGGTCAGTACAGAACTCTGATCGAAGGCACCGGTGAGCCTGAGGACAATCCGGCTCCTGAGAAGAAAGACAGCGATTGAGCTCCTCCGCCAGCGGAGCAGGCGCTGCCTCGGATCTAGACAGTGAGGATATGATCTCGATATGGATTGGAGGAGCTTGCTTCGAGTTCTCTGGCTTGTTGCCGCGCTGATGAAGCCGGTGGACGGCGTCTGCCAGGGGCTCTATCCATCGGTCGGCGAAACTCGCAGGGAATTCGAAGCTCTGTGTCGCCGGCTCAGAGAGAGCGACAACCCCTACTACGGAGTAGGCCTGGTCGACAAGGCGAGGCTGAAGGTGGAGGAGCAGGTGACAGATCCGTTGATCGCGAGCGCTCGCCTCGGCCTTCTCGGCTGGCACCATATGCGCATGGGCAGCAACGAGGAAGCCGTCGAGAGTCTTGACAAAGCTCTTGTTCTGGCCTCCTCCATCGACACAGATGAGGCCAGGGATCTGGCCCTCGAGCTCCGCTCCCTGTTGGCTCTGGCTCATCTCCAGTTTGCCGAGGATCTCAACTGTCTCGGGTTTCACAACAGTGCGAGCTGCATCCTGCCGATGGGCAGGGAAGGTGTCCACCAGCTCCCCGAGCACGCCAGGGTCGCCGGCGACCTGCTGCTGCAGGTGGGGAAGGCCCGCCCCGAGGACGTGACCGTCCGTTGGCTCCTGAACGTCGCGCGGATCGTGAGCGGTGACTACCCGGAGGGTGTGCCGGAGGCGCTTCGCCTGCCCACTGGCTCCACGCTCACAGCCGATATGTCGCGAGCCTGGGTGAACATCGCCCCTGTTCTTGGACTGCACATCATCGATCTGTCGGGTGGTGCCGTCATGGACGACCTCGATGGCGACGGGTTTCTGGATCTGGTGACCTCGACTTCTGATCCCTGTGGACCGATGAAGGCCCTGCGGAATGACGGTACCGGAGGTTTCCTCGATGTGACCGCGGAGTGGGGGCTCGACGGCCAACTCGGGGGCCTCAACCTCGTTTCTACGGATTACGACAATGACGGGGCCATCGATCTCCTGGTCCTTCGCGGTGGTTGGTGGGGCCGCGACGGTCGCATGCGGAACTCCCTGCTCAAGAACGAGCTCCGCGGCGAGAAGACAAGCTTCGTCGACGTCACCGTAGCCGCCGGCCTTGCCTTTCCCGCCTACCCGACACAGACGGGTGCGTGGGCCGACTACGACGGGGACGGAGACCTGGATCTCTACATTGGCAACGAGTCGGAGGGCACCGCCGTCTACACGGCAGACGATTTCTACCGCCAGATGGGCACCAGCTATCCTTCTCAGTTTTTTCGCAACAATGGCGATGGCACCTTCACGGACATCGCTCGGCAGGCCGGGGTCGACGACTACAGCTACACCAAGGCGGTAGCCTGGGGCGATTACGACAATGACGGAGATGCCGATCTCTACGTCTCCAATATCGGCACGAACCGCCTCTACAGGAACAAGGGCGACGGTTCCTTCGAAGATGTGGCAGTCGCTGCCGGTGTCACCGAGCCGAAAGGCATGAGTTTCCCGGCCTGGTTTTTCGACTACGACAACGACGGTTGGCTCGATCTTCTGGTCACCGATTACAGCGTCGATATGGATGTCGTCTTTCGCTCCTATCTCGGCTTTCCGACCAGCTCGGGGCAAGCGCTTCTGTACCACAACACCGGTGACGGCCGCTTCGAGGAAGTGTCACGCGAAATCGGTATTCGGCGGCCCATTCTTCCCATGGGTGCGAACTTTGGAGATCTGGACAACGACGGTTGGCTCGACATCTTCCTCAGTACAGGCCTGCCCGACTTCGAGTCGTTGATGCCGAATGCGGTCTATCACAATGAAGAAGGCAAGGGCTTTCGAGAGATCACTTTCGAATGGGGCTTCGGCCATATCCAAAAAGGACACGGCGTCGCTTTCGGCGACCTGGATCACGATGGCGATCAGGACATCCTGCACCAGATGGGAGGAGCCTATCCCTTCGACGGATATGCCAATGCGCTCTACGAGAATCCCGGATACGGGCAACACTGGATCGTCTTACGGCTCGAGGGCGTCGAAGCCAATCGGCCGGCCATCGGAGCGCGGCTCACGGTGATCGTGAGGCAAGCCGACCACACCCGGAAGATCCACATCGTCGCCGGAACCGGGGGATCGTTCGGCGCCTCGAGCCTGCAGCAGGAAATCGGGTTGGGCGAGGCGCAAACTATCGAGGCGATCGAGGTGCTCTGGCCTGGCAGCGGCAAGAAGCAGAGCTTCGGCAGCGTCGAGATGGATCGTGCCTACAGTCTGCAGGAGGGACGACCGGATCTCGTGCCGCTGGACTATCCCGAAGTATCCTTGGCGTCCGCTCGGTTGCCTGCTGGCGCCGCCCATCACCATCCACCAGACCAGCCTTGATGACGAGCAGAGTCAGTTTTCTCGCCGGTCTCATTGCGCTGCTGGCACCCTTCAATCTTGCGGCCCAGGAGGAAGTGCTCTCGCGATCGGAGGAGGTCTTGCAGCAGGCTTTGGCCGACCTCGAGGCTGGCGACGTTGCTGCCTCACTCTCTCGCCTGGAGGCTCTGCAGCAGTCGGGCAAGGCGGAGGATTCGGCTGTGGCAGTCCTTGGCGCCATCTACCTCGAGACCGGAGATGCTGCCGCCGCCGCTGCGACCTTGAAGCCACTCACGGAGAGAGAGAGCCCGGACCCCGCCGTTCTCTATAACTACGGCCGGGCAGCGCTTGCCCTCGGAGATGTCGCCGTCGCGGAGCGCTCCCTGGAGGAGTCGGTCAGGCTCGCGCCGGGATCTCCGGCCGCTCGAGAGCTGGGTCTCCTGCGTATCGCCCTGGGTGACTACTTCGCCGCCTACCTGCAGCTACGCCCCTGGGTACTGGCACACCCGGAGGATACGCAAGCTCGAACTGCGGCAGCTCTGTGTGCTGTCGAGCTCGAGAGGCCCGGGGATGCCAGCCGCCTGCTCTCAGACCTCACGCAGGAGAACCCCTTGGTCCGACTTCTGTGGGCCAAGACACAGCTCATGAAGCAGGACCCGTGGGGGGCCATCGCCCTTCTGCGGCCATTCTCGGATGACACTCCGGCAGACCTCGAAAGGGAAACGTGGCAGGTCCTGGCCGAGGCGATGCTCGAGGTCGGCAACGGTGAGGCCGCTATCGAGCTGCTGTCGGGTCGCGTAGGCGATGACCCGTCTCTTGCTGCGCTTCTTGCCAGGGCTCAGGATCTCATCGGGGATCGTGAGGCCGGCCTGGAAACGCTCAGACCGCTCGTGGCGCCGATGGCCGAGAGCCAGGATCCCGATCTGGTTGATTCCGAGCAGGCAGCGCAGACCGAGGTCCTGTTTTGGTATGGCGAGCTGCTGGCCAGATCTGGAGATGCCCTCGCAGCCCTCCCTTACCTCGAGACAGCGGTCCAGCTCGATCCGCTGAATCCGGACAAGTGGAAGTCTCTGGGCAGGTGGCGAACCGAGGTCGGGATGATAGAGGAGGGGCAGGCCGCCACCCACAAGGCCGAGGCCCTGACGGCGGGGACCGTGCAGCATCAGGCGGGAATGGAGCTTGGAGGCGATCCGGAGGACGTCACAGCGCAGGAGCTGGAGCAGGCTCTGCGACTGGCAAGCGTCGATCTCCTGGCTGAAGCTCTCGAACTGGTGCGGAGAGAGCGTCAGCTGGCGTCGCCCGAGGATCCCCGCCCGGCACTGCTGGAGATCCATCTGCTGCTGCGCCTGGGCAGATTGGGTGAGGCTCAGAAGGCTCTGAAGCCACTGGTAGATCGGTTTCCGGGCTCAGCAGACGCCTACTATCAGAAAGCGGTCCTCGAGGTGGCTAGGAACGATCTCGAGATGGCCGAGGCCAGCTTCCGAAAGACCCTCGAGCTGTCACCACGGCACTTGGCTGCCTTGAACGATCTTGCTGTACTCCTGATGCGGACCGGGAGGCAGGAAGAGGCCCGCCAGATGCTGGAGCTCGTGCTGGTACTGAGGCCCGACGACGAGGTTGCAAAGAGGAACCTGGAGGCGATCGAGTAGGGGTCAACCCAGGCTTGAGAGGCTTGGCTCGTCAGGCCAACGGCGTTGCGCCTCGTTCAGGAACTCCTTGGCTGTCGGAATGTCCTCCAGCTGCCGAAGCGTCCTCACTGCGATTGCGTAGGCCTGAGGAGTCGGGTTGCGCTCGACCATAAGTCGAAGCGCCCCACGAGCTTCCGCGACTTGCTGCTGCATGGCGTTGACAATCGCGAGGTTGGCGTAGGCGCCAAGGGCGGTCGGAAAGAGGTCAGCCTCTTTCCTGTAGGCTCGACTGGCTTCGTCCAGTCGGTCCATCCTGGTGAAAGTACTGCCGCGAAGATAGTGGAGTCCGCGGATCGACCGCCAATCGGTGCGATCGCCGAACTCGGAGAGAGCCTGGTCCGTCAGCTCCAAAACCTCATCGAACCGGGCCTGACTGAAGCGTAGCTCGGCCGCGGTCACCAATGGCCCGAGACGGGAGCCGCGCCGTGCGAGTGCCTCCTCGACAATCGGTTCGGCTGCTTCGAGATCCCCCTGGCGGATAATAATCTGGGCCAGTGTGTCGCGGCTCTGCTCGTGGCCCTCGACGGCCAACTCGGCGTACTGTCGCGCTTCTTCCAGCCTGTCGAGCTTGAGAAGCACCCCAGCAATGGCGCCGGCCACGGGAGGCGAGCCGCCGGAAAG
>Ga0316187_10000048_pt1 | contig 65242 bp, 62 predicted proteins | sample CroRivburrow1_MG_FD_204927 | JGI IMG/M metagenome (GOLD analysis project Ga0316187, IMG submission 204927) | Coastal sediment microbial communities from Maine, United States - Cross River worm burrow 1 | ecosystem: Environmental > Aquatic > Marine > Coastal > Sediment | place: USA: Maine...
GATGCAGGTCATAAGCCCGGATTCCTGATTGGCGGCATTCCCGCCAATTTCGGCGAGTCAGCACGCTTCGGCGATTCGCGTTACTTCGTTGTCGAAGCCGACGAATACGACACCGCGTTTTTCGATAAGCGCGCGAAGTTCGTCCATTACCGTCCGCGCACCGTCATCCTGAACAATCTTGAATACGACCATGCCGATATCTACAAGGACATGGATGCCATTCTCTGGCAGTTTCACCAGTTGTTGCGCACGGTGCCAGGCAGTGGTCGCATCGTAATGAACGGCGACGACGAGAACCTGAGACAGCTGATCGAGCAAGGGTGCTGGACTCCCTTAGAGACTTTCAGCACGGCCGATGACACAGACTGGACCGCGCGCTTTGGCGATAAGGTGGAGCGTCATATTGGCATTCGTGGCCCGGATGGAAAGGGCGCTGACACGCGTTGGAAGATTGGCGGCGTGCATAATCTCGAGAATGCGCTGGCTGCAGTGGCCGCCGCTGCGTCTGCTGGCGTCTCGCTCGAACAGGCCGTTGATGCAATGTCACGCTTCGAAGGCGTCAAGCGACGCATGGAGCGCACGGCGACGGTCGCCGATATCGCCATCTACGACGATTTCGCGCATCATCCGACGGCGATCAGCAAGTCGATCAAGTCAATGCGCAAGCGCTATCCGGGACATCGCGTGGTCGTCGCAATTGAGCCGCGCTCAAATACCATGAAACTCGGCGTACATAACGATCTGCTGGCCGATTCGCTGGCAGGTGCCGACCTTGTGTGGATGTTCCGTCCGGAGGGCATGAGCGACCACTTTGAGTCCAGCCTTGAGAGTCTCGGTGGGAAGCTGCGCCTGTTCGGTGACTATGATCGCCTCGTCAACGATATGTCGACTCGCGTGCTGGGTGGCGACCAGGTTATTTTTATGAGTAACGGCGGCTTTGGCTCAGCAAGGCAGACACTAACGGCGCTATTACAGAGAACGCGCAGCGGCTAGAGCAACCCGGCCAGACTCGTCCTGGTAGCTAACGTAATCACAGCGAGTACCCGGCCGCATCATGAGCATTTGGACGACGCCTGTCGCTCGTTCGGAAAACGCGCTCTCGCAGTAGGCCAGGTAGAACCGCCACATGCGAATGAACGACTCCGAGTAACCGAGAGCGCGAACCTCATCGATGCGATTCAGGAACCGCTTGTGCCAGTGATTCAGGGTCGTCGCGTAATGCGGCCCAATGTCCTCAAGGTGAATTGCCCGCATGTCAGTCTGGGTGGTCATGGTCCGGGTCATGTCGGTTACTGACGTCAGGCAGCCTCCCGGGAAGATATACCGCTTGATGAAGTCGACTCCGGTTTTGTACTTGTCGTATCGCTGGTCGGCAATCGTAATTGCCTGAAGCAGCATCATGCCGTCAGGCTTAAGCAACTCACAACATTTGCTGAAATAGGTGTCGTGGTATTCGTGACCAACGGCTTCGATCATCTCTATCGAGACAAGCTTGTCGAAACTTCCATCCAGATCCCGGTAGTCCTTGAGCAGCAGTGTGATTCGGTCGTCCAAACCGGCATCGTGGATAGCCTGTTTCGCGTACTCGTACTGCTGTCGTGAAATCGTTGTTGTCGTGACATGGCAGCCATAGTGCCGCGCTGCATGTATGGCAAAGCCACCCCATCCCGTGCCGATCTCGACGACGGAATCGTTCGCAGAAAGATCGAGCTTCCTGCAAATTCGGTCGAGCTTCGCGACAGCCGCGTCTTCAAGAGACGTCGCTGGTGAGTCGAAGTACGCGCTCGAATACATCATCTTCGGGTCCAGCCACAACTGGTAGAAATCGTTGCCGAGATCGTAGTGCGCGGCAATATTCTTGCGGCTACCGGACCGCGTGTTTCGATTCAGCGCATGGGACAGCTTTTGCATTGGCGCGCTGAGTCGACCAAGGCCCGAGTCCATTTTCTCAAGGACGTCCCGGTTCCGGACCAATATGCGCAGCAGGTCCTCAAGTTCATCGCATGCCCAGTACCCCTGCATGTACGCTTCTCCGGCCCCGATCGAACCGCCAAATGCAATATCACGATAAAAAGCGGAATCGTGAACGCGTAGTTCGATGGCTCGCGGAAAATCTTCCGTCAGTTGACCGAAGGTTGCTCGCCTATCATTTTGGAAGATGACAACCTGTCCTTCCCGGAGCTTCTCGAGCCGCGCCTGGACAAGGCGCTTTGCGAGCCTGTCCAGCCAGGCGGGCTTCCTGATTGCGTATGTCAGTTCGGTTGTGTGTACGGAGTTGATTCTTGTACTCATCGTGCCGTTGCCTCTTCTTCCTTTTGTGGATGCGTATAGAACGGGCATCGCTTGACCCAGAGGCGCAAGGCCTCCCAGTAGATCGCGAGAATGATCTTGAATGTCTGCAGCGGAAATCGCAGGAGCACCGAGGACAAGGACCACGTAGTAATCGGCTTGCGACTCAGACTCAACGTTGCGGCGAAGATTCGAATGCTCTCCTGGGAGTTCGCCATGAATACCGACAATTGATCCGTCGGCTGGGACAACACCCAGTCGTACTCGACCTCCATCGGCATAAAAGGCGAGACATGCATCTTCTTGGTGGGACGGAACCGCCAGGAGGAATCGAACATGGCAGTCTTGCGACAGTCCAGCACATAGGTGTCGCGCTCCCCCCACGGCGTGTTGTGTACCTCGGAGACGATGTACTCCACGTGTTCGCCATCTGCGGAAAAGCAGTAGTAAAAGCTTACCGGGTTAAAGCAGTACCCGAAGTAGGACAGATTGGTTAGCAGGCGAATTGAGCCGCCGGGCCTTCTGCCGGTTTCTTTCTCCACCCGATCCCGAACTGCATCAGCAAGGGGCTGGTCCTCAGGTCCCATGTGATCGCTGCGCCGAAACCTCGCAAGGGCAGGCCGCGATGCGGACCAGAACCAGCGCTTCTCAAAGAGTGTGTCCAGTTCATCGAGGTCCAGGTACATCAGGAACAGACGGTAGCTGAACTGATGTCTGGCTGGTCTGGAGCGCGAGTGTTTAACTCGCCCTTCGTAGATGCAGCTCTCCATCGGCTAGCCTCTCCTCGAAATGCTCAATGGCGTTCAGCGCGCTGACGACGCCGTCCTCGTGAAAACCATTGCGCCAATACGCGCCGCAGAAGAACGTCCGGTCGCAGTTGATTTCGGCCTGTCGACCCTGCGCTGCGACCGATTCTCGCGAGTACATTGGGTGTTCGTACTGAATCTTCCGAATGACTTTCCCTGGGTCGATCCGGCGGTCGTTATTCAGGGTAACCAGGTACTGGCTGTCGGTCCGCAGACCCTGGAGGATGTTCATGTTGTAGGTGACGGCAACATGACGCGATGAATCCTTCGGGATGTGGTAGTTCCAGGCCGCCCAGGCGCGCCGTCGGGTTGGCATCAATGAATCGTCGGTATGCAGTATTGCGTCGTTGGACTGATATCGAATCGCGCCGAGTACTTCTTGCTCCGCTTGCGTTGCATCCTCTATCAGCGACAATGCCTGATCGCTGTGGCAGGCGACGAAGACGTAATCGAATAGTTCAGTACCACCGGATGCCGAGCGTAGTTCCACACGATCATCAATTCGACGAATCGACTGAACAGGGGAGTTCAGGCGAATTCGCTCGCGGTGAGCGGCTACGAGTTTTTCGACGTATTGACGGGATCCGCCCTTGACGACGCGCCAGGTCGGTCGATCCTTGATCTGCAGCAAGCCGTGATTGTCGAAAAACCGGGCAAGGAACTTGATCGGCATGTCCAGGACCGACACCGGTTCCGCTGACCAGATTGCCGCCGCCATGGGCACGAGATAGTGATCCACAAATTCGTGGCTGTAGCCGTTGTCAAAGAGGTAATCACCAACCGACTCCGAGTAGTCGAGATGATCGACGCTCGGCAGCGTTGTCTTGTTGAAACGAAGTATGTCGCGAATCATCCGGTAAAACGGCGGGCGAAGGATGTTCCTGCGCTGCGAGAACAGCGTATTCAGGGAAGAGCCGCTGTACTCGATATTGCTGTCTTCGGCCTGGACACTGAAACTCATTTCGCTTTCTTGTGATTCCTGACCGATTTCGTCAAGCAGGTGAATGAAGTTCGGATAGGTACGATCGTTGAACACGATAAAACCCGTGTCGACCGCGAACTGGAGGCCGTCTTCAACGACGTCCACAGTATTCGTGTGGCCTCCGACATAGGAACCGGCCTCGAACACAGTAATGTCATGTTCCTGCCGTAGCTTGTAGGCAGCGACATTTCCAGCAATTCCGGTACCGATAATTGCGATTTTCATCGGGTCACCAGCGCTGTGGCACGGTTTCGATTTTCGACGTGTCGTATCCCAGCGATTCCACGACCGACAGCAGTTGGTCATAGTCGGCATCTGATACGGTCGGCGTGCGCGCCATTATCCACACGTAATCACGGTTCTGACGGCCGATGATTGTGTGCTGGTATTCATCGTCAAGATGAACGATTCGATAATCGGCCTTGATCGGCCAGACAAAGCGCATTCCCCACAACGCGTTTGTCTCTTGGTTCATTACAAATGCTTTTGGATTGTATTCCTTGATCTTGCCGTCGAAGCTGTCCTTCCTGAATTTGAAGTTCGTCGCGATTGTCCCATCGTCGTTCAGGGTGTAAGTCTCGACGGCGTTGTGCGCACCCTTTTCCAGGAACGTCGGTATGTTGGCAATGACATACCACGGTCCCATGAAACGATCGATGTCCACGTAGTCCACTGTTTTCATTTCAGGTCCTTTGGCCGCGCACCCGCCGAACAGGATTACGGCGCATGCAAGGGCGGCAAATTTTGTAGCGGTGCGCATGTCAGGAACGCTCATAACGGATGATGTGTCCGCCTTTGGCTACTGATTCGAGGCCGAGCCACTCGTCATCGCTTGAATACCAGAGCGTCAGGTCCACCTCATCGGCCTTTAGCTTGAAGCGCGTTGCTGCCACCGACTGGCCGCGAAAATCGAGGGTCTCTTCGCCTAGGTTTTCGACGCGAACATCGACGTATTCCCCGGTCTGGGGATTCAACAGGCGTGGTTGTTCCAGAAAGTCCGGGTTCCAGTAAGCAAACGTCATGACACATTCAGGCAGCTCGACCGGAGCGCCGTCTCTTTCGACAACGAACCCCGCGCCGGAGCGCGCTCCGGATACCCGGATACGTTCGCCATTGGCATTGGTGCTCGCGTCGAATTCAACCAGGCAGTTATCCGTATAGCGTTCCGCCGCGCTGTGTTGGTAGCGGTAGGCAGGTATGAACAGGACCTTCACCGTAAAACTGGCCTCGCTTTGTACTTGTCGTATGCCGCCCGTTTCAATCACCTTGAATTCGTGTTTGCCGACTTTCTTGTCGTTGAGGTAAACAACGAAGTCCCAGGAGGCAACCTCTCCTGCACCGGTCTGGCCGGCGGCAGGCGAAGCAAATGCGGCGCTCATCAGGATGAACACCAGGACTGCAGAGAGATTACGTATCACAATTTGGTACTCCTTATCAGGTGCGTTCCGCGATCCACTTGCGGCGCGGCCCCGGCATGCCGTCCAGGTGTTCCGCCAGCCACATGAGAACCGGCATGATGACAGCCCAGCCGAGAGCAAGCGCCGTAAGCGCTGCGAACTGGTCGACTATGACGATACCGCCAAGAGCCTGCCCCGCCAGGTACGATGCCGGACCGCCGTATAAGCCGAGCAGTGCTGCGAGTTTTGGCCGACCTCTGAGCCAGCGCATCGAGACGTTTAGCGTTGTCGCAAACAACATCCACATCGTGACAATCCAGTAGGGCGCGAGGTAGTTGCTGAACATCCCGGCTTCGTAGGAGACCCAGCCTGCGGTTACCAGCATGCTGTCGAAGCCTGCGCCAATCAGTCCGCAACAGAGTACCAGCAGGACCTCCTCAAACGGCCTGCGCGCGGCCCGCAGATGCAGCGCCAATGCAATAACGGCCGCCAACGGCCCCAACCATGGCATTTGCTGGGCGGCGCCGATAACCGACGACAGCCAGGCGATCTCGAATACCGCAAAGTTCATTAGAAGTAGCATGTCAGCGAACCGCCTTCTCGAATAGATAGTGGCCGACGAACCACTCTTGACCTTCGTCGTAGTCGAACAGCTCGGCGCAAGCCATAAAAAATATGCGCCAGCGCTGCCACCAAAGCGACGCATCGGCCTCGCCATAACACTTTTCAAGAACCGGCATGATCCGTGCCTTGTTCTCATCCATCTTGCTGAGCCAGGCATTGCACGTCCTGGCATAGTGTTGACCGCTCCAGTGCCAGCGATTCACGATATTGAGGTCTGCCGGAAAACGCAGCGGCAAATCGGCGCTTGGCATGATGCCGCCACTGAAGAAGTGTCTGCTCATCCAGTCGCCTGGCCCGTTGTCGATGTACTCGTAGGGCGTGGTGCGGTGGCAGAAGATATGCATGAAGAAGTGGCCTTGGGGTAACAGCCACTCGTCTATTTTCCGGAACAACTCGCCGTAATTGCGCATGTGTTCGAACATCTCGATAGACACGACCCGGTCGAAGCGTTTGTCCGTTTCAAAATCGTTCATATCGCAGGAGATCACTTCGATGTTGTCGATAGATCTCTCGGTCGCCTGCTGGCGGATAAAGTCTCGTTGCGATGTCGAGTTTGAGACGGATGTGACCGACGAGCGGGGAAAGTGTTCAGCGACCCAAAGCGATAGCGAGCCCCAGCCGCAGCCAAGATCGAGCACGTGCATGCCATCCTTGATACCAGCCCGCGTCACGGTCAACTCCAGCGCAGCAGCCTCTGCCTCGGACAGGTTGCCAACGTCACTGCCCCAATGGCAGCAGCTGTATTTGAGATGGTCACCCATGACATGCGCAAAAAACTCGGCGGGGACTTCGTAGTGTTGCTCGTTCGCGAGGTCAGGTACCAGCGCGATAGGCGAGTCAGTCATCATGGCGACGAAACCGTTCAGCGTTTCCGCGGCGTACTCGATATCGCCCGAGTGGATCTCCTTGCGTTTGGCTTCGAGGAGTCTCCGGATGCCGGCCCGTATGACGGTATCCGGAACGAGTCCTGTTTCGGTCCAATTGACAGCGGTTGCAGTGATGGCGCTCATGGCGGCCCCCAAAATCATCAGAGTGCCAACATACGGTCCATACACAGGGTCCACAATGGCTTTTCCGGCCTTGTTACATTCGTTTACAAACTGACTCTGTTCAGATAACAGAGGCCACGTGATTACTGGCTTTGAGCGTTTTGGTCGGCCGACCGGCGGTTCCTGCTGAGTCCGAGAAATTCGTTCTCCCGCGCTATGCCGCAGAGCTTAAACCCCAATCGAGGGGATCCGAATCTCGAAACTGGCACCTTGACCCCCGGTATCGAGCAGTCTCAGAGAGCCGCCGTGTGCCGCGGCGGCCAGGCTTGCGAGATACAGCCCAAGACCGGTACCGCCAGATTCCCGTGCCCGGGACTGATCGCTGCGGTAGAAGGGCTCGCCGATATGCTCAGCCTGGTCCTTACTGAGTCCTGGGCCATGGTCAGAAACGGACATGATAAGTTCCTCGCGTTCCGTGGAGAGGACCAGTTCGACCGGGCCATCGACAGGGCTCGAGTAGCGCAGCGCATTGCTGATGAGATTCTTCAGGAGCAGCGTGATGCGTGCTGCGTCGACCGATGCCACGATGGGCTCGTCGGGCTGCGACACCGTGATTCGGTCCCTGTCTCGTGAGAAGAAGCTTTCCAGCATGTCGGCGACCAGGTCGCCAATGTCTGCCTCGGACCGGAACAGCTGCGCGTGCCGGCTATTGAGACGCTCGGCCTCAAGCAACGAACTGACAATGGTCTCCATTTCGATGACTTCTGCCCTCAGCCCCTCGGCGTCATCTTCTTCACCCAGAAATTCGAGAGCGAGTCTCATTCTCGACAGGGGTGTGCGCAGCTCGTGGCTGATCCCGAGCAGCAGCGCACGCTTGGCATCAAGCATATCCTCTACGTCTCCCGCCATCTTGTTGATATCTGTTGCGAGATCGCCGAGCTGGTCGCTGCGGATGTTTGAAATGCGGAAGTCGAAGTTGCCACGGCCAATGTGTTCGGCACCGGCACGAATCGTCCTGATCGGCCGGAACAGCCAGGTCACCGCTGCATACGCGATTAGCAGGAAGAACAGGCCCAGGCCCAGGACAAGCGGAATCAATGCCGGGCCCTCGGGCACGTCCGAGATTCTCGGCGTCGACACGACAATCTGATAGCCGCCCTGCCGAATGCGAAGGAACTCGTGGTTGTCGAGGCTGGCGAAATCCACGCCGGCTAGTTCATCGGCCCAGGCACCCGGGCTTTCGCTAAATCGAGGGCTGGGCTGGAACACCAGCTGCTCGAGTCGAGGAAAGGCCTGATCGGAAGCCCAGTCCATATCAGGACCCAGGATGCGAATGTCGACGGGGACCTTTTCCGTAATTGCGATTGCGCGCTCAATTCGCGGCGGAACGCCGATATCTTCGCGCACGTAGCTTACGTGGAGCGACAGGTGGCCACTGATAAGGCCGCGAATCTGGTCGCTATTGTAGAAGCGCTGGACTGCCTCGATCGTGCCGAGTACGAATAAGCCACCCAGTACAATGAAAATGACCAGGAGGCGAAATGAAAGCGATCGCGAAAGGCGATTAATCATCCGTTTTCGGAACGCCCACGAATGAATAGCCGCGGCCCCAGACCGTCTGGATAAAGCGCGCCGGCTTGACCGTATCACCGAGTTTTTGGCGCAGGCGACTCACCATGATGTCGACAGATCGGGTCAGGATAGCGGCATCAATGCCTCGCAATTCACTGAGAATGTCGTCGCGTGATAATTTGCGCCCATGTCGGCGGGCGAGGATCAGCAACAGTTCGTACTCCATCGACGTGAGCGAAACGACCTCGTCATCGACACGAACGGTCCGGGTTTCCGTTTCGATCGTCAATCCATCGAACGCCAGCTCGCCGACCGTGGAGCCCGTGATCTCCGAGCGTCGCAGCGTGGCCTGTACTCGAGCAACCAACTCGCGGGGTTCAAATGGTTTGCCGATGTAGTCGTCGGCGCCCAGTTCGAGCCCCGAGACTCGATCGAAAACATCGCCTCGGGCGGTGAGCATAATGATCGGTATGTTGTTGTTCTTGCGAACTTCGCGGCAAATCTGAAAGCCGTCCTTGCCGGGCAACATGATATCCAGAAGGAGCAGATCCGGCTCTTCTCTACTCAGTTTCTTGAACCCTTCTTCAGCGTCATAGGCACAGACAAGCGTAATGCCGAAGCGCTTGAAATACGCCTGCATTAACGCAGAGTGCTTGCGATCGTCATCGATCAGGAGAACCTTGGTCATGTGGCGATGATAGCGCGTGCGCGCGCAAGATAGGAGCGACGCGATCGGCGAGAAACAAATGGATACATTCTGAAATCTCCCTGAAACCCATTCGCCGCCTGATTTTGTGACACTTCAGGTCCTGTACCTCGTACAGGCTCATAGCGCGGTAGCGCGCATCCCCAGATTATCCCCACCTCGTGTGGGGATTTTTTTTTTGCGGGTGCTAATGAGGGTCTGCGTACGGCTCATCCTGAGGCTATACTTTGGGGATCATGCAGGTTCCTCTTTTCCCCCTCAATACGGTGCTATTCCCGGGCGGGCCGCTGCCACTGCGGGTTTTCGAGCCCCGCTATCTCGATATGATCAGCCGTTGCATGAAAGAAGATGCGCCTTTCGGTGTACTGCTGATTCGAGACGGTCATGAAGCCGGGCCAGCCACGACGCACCATGTCGGCACACTCGCCCGGGTAACGGACTGGTACCAGGGAAGCGACGGATTGCTGGGGATTACGGCCATCGGCACGGAACGGTTCCGTTTGCATTCCGCTGAGCGGCTGGGCGACGGTCTCAACGTCGGTGAGGTCGAATTATTGCCACCGACCCTGCCAATGGTATTACCGAACGAATACAAAGCATTACCACCTATCCTGGAAAGCGTACTCAATGACCTCGGCCGTCTGTACGAAGGCATCGAGCGCGCCTATGACGACGCCGCGTGGGTTGCGCGGCGATTTATGGAAATTCTGCCGATCGACTTGGAGACGAAACAGGCCGTGCTCGAAAATGACGACATATCGGCCTGTCTCAGGCTGGTTGAGGAGGTCTTACACCAGTAATACTTGGGTGAAACCACCCATTTAACTGTCCTGTCGGGCAGCTGATACTGTACCGTCTGCCAGTTAGTGCAGAGTCGTCCTGCCACTACACTCAGGTACTTATGAACTCGTCCGTCCGCAACAAGCTGCTGCTCGTCGCCTCACTGGCGATGCTGTCATTGCGCGCGTTGACTCCGGACGGGTATATGCCGGGCAGCAAGGGCAGCGGCCTGCTGTACGAACTCTGCCCGTCCGGAATGCCGGTAGAGATCATGCAGGCGCTGGCGGGCGACGAGCACCCTGGCCACCATGGCCACCACCGTGGTGACGACGGTAGCTCCAATTCCGTTTCAGGGACGGAGCAATGCCCCATTGGCCACATGCTCGCGTCGGCGGTGGCGGTGGATACCACCGCGCCACCTGAAATTCCCCCAGAGGCAACCTGGTTCAGTAACGCGCCCGCGACGGTAACGCACGCCCCGTTGACAACGGCCTACCGCTCGAGAGCTCCTCCTGTCTGACCGCACCTGACGAACTTAATTTGGCAGCGGGCGTGTGCTCCTGCCGGTGCAATCCAGGAGAAAATTGTGAACTATTATGCAAGCGCGGCCAGCACGGCCGCATTGCTGCTGTCCGCCGCTGTAGGCGCACAGCAGCCGGTGAGTGGTGCCGAGTCCGAGGTTGACGAAGTCGTTGTCGTCGGGCGATCAGTCTCGACAGGCCTCGTACAAATAGAAGTCGACCGCGAAATGCTCGTGGACACAGCGACCATACTGAAGGACATACCGGGCGCTAACGTCAACGCCAACGGTCCTGTGACCGGAATCGCACAGTATCGCGGCATGTACGGTGATCGCGTCTCGGTCGTTATCGATCATCTCGGTGTTGTCTCGGGTGGTCCGAATGCGATGGACACGCCTATGTCCTACGCGTCGCCAATGATCACCGAGGACCTTGCCGTGACGCGTGGTGTGGCGAGCGTGTCGCTGGCACCGGAGTCCGTCGGTGGGCACATGGCATTGCGACTGTCCCGTGGCACTTTCAGCCAGGCAGACGCCGAATGGTCAGGCTTTGCAGGCACGCGATATTCGGGAAATGGCAACGTGAGTACATCAGCCGGCAGGCTCACCCATGCGGGCACTAACCACAAGGTGTCGTTGATTGCGGCGGTCGATGACGGTGATGACATCACGACGCCGGTCGGCGTCATGCGACCATCGCGCCTGCATCGCGAGCGTGCGGACCTGAGCTATGCGTTCGCGGGCAACTCTGTCGACCTGCAGCTGTATGTCGGCAGGCTCGACACCGACGATACCGGTACACCGGCACTGCCAATGGACATTCGCTTTATCAAGACAGACCTTGCCGGCGCACAGGGCTCTGTCGAAATCACTGACGGGATTTCGCTGAACCTCCGTGCCGGCTGGAATGACGTCGAGCACCTGATGGACAACTTCGGTCTGCGCCAGCCGCCTGCGCCAATGGCACAGCGCCAGAACTTCGCAACAGGTGCGGGCGGGCAAGTGAGCGCCGACGCTGACTTCGCGCTCGCGGCGTCATTGCTCAGGATTGGAATCGACACGAGCGCGGCGAATCACGAGGCGACGATTACGAACCCGAACAACGCAATGTTCCGCGTCGACAATTTCGTTGATGTAACGAGGGACGTGACGTCGGCATTCATCGAGTGGCAACGCGATACCCGCCGCGGCGACCTTGAGCTCGGATTGCGCGCCAAGCGCGTCGACGCAAACGCAGGCGAGGTCAGTGCGAGCGGCATGATGGGTCCCATGGGCACCAATGTTGATTTGCTTGCAGATGATTTTAACGCGGCGGACAGGGACCTGACCTGGGATTCTGTTGATGCTGTTGTGAAGTATCGATTACGAGTTTCGGATGACTCCGAATGGCGCTTCGAGCTGGGCAGCAAGACCCGAGCTCCGTCCTACCAGGAGCTCTACCTTTGGTTGCCTCTGCAGGCCACGGGTGGCCTGGCTGACGGTCGCAACTACATCGGCGGACTGGATCTGGATGCAGAACGTTCCAACGAGATCACGATCGGCTACGGCCAGGAGGCTGGGCGGTTCACGATTTCACCGCAGATCTTCTATCGCCAGGTCGATGGCTATATCCAGGGTGTTCCGTCAACCAACATGGTCGCGAACATGGTTTCCCAGATGATGTCCGGGAAACCAGCGCTGGAGTTCGTAAACGTCGACGCTGAGATCTACGGGATCGACCTCGCCTATAAAGTCGAGCTGACTGACCAATGGTATTTTGATGGCATCGCCTCATACACGCGGGGTCGCCGAACAGACGTTAGCGACAACCTGTATCGGTTGGCGCCGCTGAACGCCAGCCTCGGCCTTACCTGGGAAAGCGATAGGCTGTCAGTGATGACCGAGATTGTTGGCTACGCCAGGCAGGACAAAGTCTCTGCTTACAACGAAGAACAGGCAACAGCAGGTTACGGGCTCGTCAACGCCGCGCTTGTTTGGTATCCGATCGAGGCCCTGCGCCTGGAGGCTCGCGTCGATAACCTGCTCGACAAGACTTACCAGGATCATGTTGCCGGCATTAATCGCGCATACGGGTCCGATATTCCTGTTGGCGAGCGACTCTATGGCGCCGAGCGGACCTTATCTGCCGGCGTGATTTTCAACTTCTAAAGAGTCGCGAAGACTTTGCTCGCAGCGGCGATGGTGTCATCGATATCATCGTCGCTGTGCGCCGCCGAGACGAAGCCCGCTTCAAAAGCTGACGGTGCAAGGTAAACACCTTCGTCCAGCATGCCGTGGAAGAAACGTTTGAAGCGATCGACGTCGCCAGCCGCGACCTGCGCGTAGGTACGCACCGGGCCGTCAGCGGTAAAGACCATGCCGAACATGCCGCCCTCGGACTCGACCGATACCGGCACACCCGCATCAACCGCCGCTGCCGCGAGGCCGTCAACCAGCTTCCGGGTCTTGGCCGTGAGCGATGCCCAGAAGGCGTCGTCGTCGATCTTCTCGAGCGTCTTGAGGCCGGCCGCCATGGCGACCGGGTTACCGGACAATGTGCCTGCCTGGTAGACAGGTCCATCGGGCGCAATACTCGCCATGACGTCGGCGCGACCGCAATAGGCCGCCGCAGGCATGCCGCCGCCGATGACTTTTCCGAGCGTCGTGATGTCAGGCTCGATGCCATAAATGGACTGCGCGCAGCCCTTTGCCACGCGAAAACCGGTCATGACTTCATCGAAAATCAACAGTGCGCCAGCCTTGGTGCATTCCTCTCGCAACGTCTCAAGGAAACCGTCCACGGGCGGCACCATATTCATGTTGCCGGCGATGGGTTCCACGATGACGCATGCGATCTGGTCGCCAATATCGGCGAACGCCGCCTTAACCCCGTCAATATCGTTATAGGACAGCGTAATCGTATGTTCGGCGAGACCTGCCGGAACGCCCGGTGAGCTCGGCACACCGAGTGTCAGCGCGCCGGAGCCCGCTTTGATAAGCAAAGAATCGGAGTGGCCGTGGTAGCAGCCCTCGAACTTTACGATCTTGTCACGGCCGGTATGACCGCGTGCGAGCCGGATAGCGCTCATGGTCGCCTCGGTTCCGGAACTGACCATCCGGACTTTGTCCACCGTAGGCAGCATCGAGCAGATCTTCTCGGCAATTTTCGTCTCCAGAACGCACGGGGCGCCAAAACTCAGTCCTTGCTGCGCTGTGGTGACGACAGCATCGATCACCTCCGGGTGCGCGTGGCCGAGGATCATGGGTCCCCACGAGCCAACATAGTCAATGTACTCCTTGCCGTCTTCGGCCAGGAAACGGCTGCCCTTGGCGCTCTTGAAGAAGATGGGTTCGCCGCCAACGCTCGCGAAAGCGCGGACCGGGGAATTAACGCCGCCAGCAATAACTTGCCGCGCATCGGTAAAAAGACTCATGGGTTTCCTCCTGAAGAGGAGCGGATGCTACCGGAGTCCTGCCGGCTCGCTCAACTGTTGAATACCGAGACCCCGCTTCGCTAACAGGGCAGGGACGCCCTCGTCACCGACCAGGTGCAGTGCCCCGACAATAACGAGGTAATCCCGGTCATCATCCAGCAGGCCGGCAATCGCCTCAGCCCAGCGGCGATTTCGACTCGTAATCAGGACTTCGCTGAATTCGGACTGCTCCTTGATCGAATCAAGCAAGCCGCTCTCCAGAATCGCCATGTCGCCAAAGTGCCAGGCATCGATGAACGCATCGATTGATTCGCCCAGTGCGGCGCCCTCGGCGAGTGTCTGGATCAGCATCTCGCTCTGCACGTCGAGCGGCAGGCCGTCCAGGAAGGCCAGCTGCTCGTCAACCGTCTCGAGACCTTCTATCGGCTTGCCGTCCCGGGCCGCGCGCGAGGTCATGGTCATCTCGACGCCGAGCATCGGATTGAAGCCGATGCGATACAACAGCATGATTTCCACCGTCATGGCGGCCAGCCATGGCTCGCTCTGCGCCAGCATATCGAGCGGAATATCCACTGCGGCGGCGGCTTCCTCGGCTCGTGAATAAGCGTCGCCACCCATCAGCTCGCGCAAGCTTGTCCCGTCGGTCCTGACCCCGGCGCGGTTGAACGCCATCTGGGTATAGGCCGGGTCCATATCATCCATGTCGAGCTCCATGATGATGACCTCTGCGTCATCGTATGCGGAGTCAATAACACTGGGCAGTGGATGGTCCTGCTCGCGCAGCATGTGAATGGAACCCAGTAGATACACGGAATTGGTCTTGCCATCCATCTTCCACATCGTCACTGGATGACCGGATTCGTCGGCCCACGACGACGACGCAAGAATGCACAGCAGCGCCATGCAAATCGTGGGAATCAGTCGATCCACAGAAGCTCTGTGTCGACACTGCCGTCGACGTTGAGTGTCAGTCGCCTGTATGCCGGCGGTTTGTCGTCGACCGCGAAATCATCACTGCCCGGCTTGAACTGTGCGCATGTTGAGGGTGTCGCCAGGATTCGTATGCCTTCGTAGATGTCGTCGTAATCCTGGTGAACATGCCCGAATGCGACGGTGCGAATGCGCCCGAGCATCCTCAGGCGCTCCAGTACCTCGTCACCGTTCTTGAGCCCGACAGTGTCAAGCCACTTGCTGCCCATCGGCACGGGAGGGTGGTGCAGGCAGACCATGACGTGTTTCGCTGCGCTGCGACCGACAATTTCGGAAAGGCGATCGAGTTCATCTGCTTCGACTTCGCCGCCGGCGTCTCCCTTGACGCAGCTGTCGATTCCGATGAGCAGCCAGTCACCAATTTCCTCAAACGCACAGTAGGAAAAGGGCGGCCGGCAACAAACCGGCCGCATCAGGCCGCGAATATCGTGATTGCCTGGCACACAATGGGTGCGGAGTTTGAGCGGTAGCAGCAGCTCACGAAAGACTTCGTATGCTCCTGCCGAGTCGTCCTGGATGATGTCGCCAGTAACGACGACGCGGTCAGCGCGCCAGTCTCCCGCCGCGTAATGGGCAAGGACCTTCTCAAGCGAAGCCCGCGTGTTGGTGCCACGCAGGCTGCCTTCCGGGTCGGCGAACAAATGCGGGTCTGTGATATGCAGCACCCGAATCTGATCGTTTTTACCTTCCGCGGTCGCTTGAATAGGCGTTTTCCCTAAATCAGTTCTTAGTAGCGATAGTGCTCAGGCTTGTACGGGCCGGCCTTGTCGACGCCAATGTACTTCGCCTGTTCGTCCGATAGTTCGGTGAGATTGGCACCAATACGATCGAGGTGCAAGCGAGCCACCTTCTCATCGAGATGTTTCGGCAGCACGTACACTTTCCGCTCGTAATTCTCGCCGTTCTGCCACAACTCGATCTGGGCCAACACCTGGTTGGTGAACGAGTTGGACATGACGAAACTCGGGTGGCCCGTGGCGCAACCGAGGTTAACGAGGCGGCCCTCGGCCAGCAGGATGATGCGTTTACCATCAGGGAAGATGATGTGATCCACCTGCGGTTTGATATTTTCCCACTCGTACTTGCCGAGGTAGGCCACGTCGATTTCATTGTCGAAGTGACCGATATTGCAGACGATCGCCTGATCTTTCATGCGATCCATCTGCGGGCCTGACACGACATGGTAGTTGCCGGTTGCCGTGACCACGATGTCAGCCTGGTCGCAGACCTCGTCGAAATCGACGACGCGATAGCCTTCCATCGCCGCCTGCAATGCACAGATCGGGTCGATTTCCGTAACCCAAACCGTCGCGCCGAGACCGCGAAGTGACTGCGCGCAGCCTTTGCCCACATCACCAAAACCGCAAACGATTGCGATCTTGCCAGCGATCATGACGTCGGTGGCACGTTTGATGCCGTCGACGAGTGACTCGCGGCAGCCGTACAGGTTGTCGAACTTGGACTTGGTGACAGAGTCGTTGACATTGAACGCCGGGCACATCAGGGATTCATCGGCCATCATGTCGTAGAGGCGTTTCACACCGGTCGTCGTTTCCTCGGACAGGCCTTTGACCTCTTTCATGATCTCGGGGAATTTGTCATGCAATACCAGTGTCAGGTCGCCGCCGTCGTCGAGGATCATGTTGGGCTGCCAGCCATCCGGGCCGTTGATGGTCTGTTCGACACACCACCAGTACTCATCCTCGGTTTCGCCTTTCCAGGCAAATACCGGGATGCCGGCAGCTGCAATTGCGGCCGCTGCATGGTCCTGCGTTGAGAAGATGTTGCACGACGACCAACGAATGTCGGCGCCAAGTTCCTTGAGCGTCTCAATAAGTACAGCCGTCTGGATAGTCATGTGCAGGCAACCGGTCAGGCGCACACCGTCGAGCGGCTTCTTGCCCTTGTACTCGTCGCGCAGCGCCATGAGACCTGGCATCTCCGTCTCGGCAATTGTGATTTCCTTGCGACCCCAGTCGGCCAGTGAAATGTCGGCAACCTTGTAGTCGTTTTGCTGAATGGCAACAGGTTCGCTGCTCATAATGTGTCTCCTGGATATTCGGTAATTAGTTGGCGGCGTCTTTCAGCGCGTCAGCTTTGTCTGTGCGCTCCCAGCTCAGGTCGATGTCTTCCCGGCCGAAGTGTCCGTAGGCGGCTGTCTGCTTGTAGATTGGCTTGATCAGGTCAAGCATGGTCAGTATGCCATACGGTGTGAGATCAAAATGTTCGCGGATCAGTTCCGTTAATTTTGCATCGGCAATCTTCCCGGTACCAAAAGTGTGTACGGAGATTGAGGTTGGTTCTGCGACGCCGATGGCGTAGGAAACCTGGATCTCGCAGCGATCGGCGAGGCCTGCCGCCACGATGTTCTTGGCAACATAGCGCGCCGCGTAGGCGGCTGAACGATCGACCTTGGATGGATCCTTGCCCGAGAATGCGCCACCACCGTGGCGGGCTGACCCGCCGTACGTGTCAACGATGATCTTGCGACCTGTCAGTCCACAGTCGCCCATCGGTCCACCGATCTCGAATCTGCCGGTGGGATTGATGTGGTACTGCGTCTTCTTGCTGATCAGCTCGGCCGGGATGATCGGCTTGATAATCTCTTCCATGACCCCTTCGCGCAGATCGTCCATCGAAATATCCGGATCGTGCTGTGACGATACGACAATGGCGTCAATCGCCACCGGCTTATTGTCTTCGTACACAAAAGTGACCTGGCTTTTCGCGTCCGGGCGCAGGTAGGCCAGTGTGCCATTCTTGCGGACTTCGGACTGGCGCTTGACCAGCCGGTGCGAAAACGTGATGGGAGCCGGCATCAGCACATCGGTCTCGTTGGTCGCATAGCCGAACATCAGGCCCTGGTCGCCCGCACCCTGCTTTTCAGCCGATTCGCGATCCACGCCCATCGCGATGTCGCGCGATTGCTTGCCAATAGCATTGAGAACCGAGCACGAGGCCCCGTCAAAACCCATGGCGGAACTGTTGTACCCGATGTCGAGTACCGTGTTGCGCACGATATCTTCGATGTCTACCCAGGCTGACGTCGTAACCTCGCCGGCCACGATAGCGACGCCGGTTTTGACCATGGTCTCAACGGCCACGCGGGCTTTGGCGTCTTCGGCGATGATAGCGTCGAGGATCGCGTCCGAGATCTGGTCGGAAATTTTGTCAGGATGTCCCTCGGATACGGATTCCGAGGTAAACAGAAATGCATCAGTCATGATTCTTGTGTGTTCCAGTCGAAGGGGTGGCGCATTGTACCCTTGATGCCGCCCTCTATAACAGGGAAAATGCGCGCCTCGCTCAAGCGACAATTCCCTAATCATTTCATGGCCCAGAGGCCAGGGACAGGTCCAATGTCACAACAAGCTGCAACCGCCGGCCAACCCGCCCGGCGCGATCTCGCGAATGCCATCAGAGCCCTGAGCATGGATGCCGTCCAGGCAGCGAACTCAGGACACCCCGGCGCACCGATGGGCATGGCGGATATCGCCGAGGTCCTTTGGCGCGACTACCTCAAACACAATCCGGCTAATCCACGTTGGGCAGACCGCGATCGCTTCGTTCTGTCAAATGGGCATGGTTCGATGCTGCTCTATAGCCTGTTGCACCTGACGGGCTACAAAGACTTCACGATCGAGCAGCTGCAGAATTTCCGGCAGATGGGTTACATCACAGCCGGTCATCCCGAGTACGAAGTCGGCGGCCCCGTCGAGACGACCACCGGTCCGCTGGGGCAGGGCATCACCAATGCCGTAGGCATGGCCATGGCCGAGAAGATGCTGGCCGCAGAGTTCAATCGTCCGGGCCACGATGTCGTCGATCACAAAACCTGGGTGTTCCTCGGTGATGGTTGCCTCATGGAAGGCATCTCCCACGAAGCTTGTTCGCTGGCTGGAACGCTGAAGCTCGGCAAGCTGATCTGTCTTTACGATGACAACAATATTTCGATCGATGGTGATACCGAGGGCTGGTTTACCGACGATACGGTCAAACGCTTCGAGGCCTACGGCTGGCAGGTCATCTCGAATGTCGATGGACACGATGCCGGGGCCATCGCAGCAGCGATAGACCAGGCTGTTGCTGACGATGAGCGTCCGACGATGATTTGTTGCAAAACGGTTATTGGGTTCGGTGCCCCGAATAAGCAGGGCACAGCGTCCACGCACGGCGCGCCGCTGGGTGACGATGAAATCGCCGCCACGCGCAAGGAGCTTGGCTGGGATTCGCCCCCGTTCGATATCCCGTCCGCCATCGCGAGCGCATGGAACTGCCAGGACCAGGGTGCGGCGGTGGAGTCGGACTGGAACACTGCGTTTGCTGCCTACAACACCGAACACCCGGAACTTGCTGCAGAATTTGCACGCCGCATGGCCGGCAAGTTGCCGCACGGCTGGTGTAAACACGCCGACAAGTCGATCGCCGAGATCGATGCCGAAGCGGCTGACATGGCGACACGCAAGGCCTCGCTTCGTGCCCTGAACGCGTTCGCGCCGTTCCTGCCGGAGATGGCTGGCGGATCGGCCGATCTGACCGGCTCGAACCTGACCAAACACGACGCATCGACGCCGATCTCGGGTGACGATGCCAAGGGCAACTACGTCTGGTTCGGCGTGCGTGAATTCGGCATGACGGCGATCTGTAACGGTTTGCGGCTGCACGGCGGCTTCATTCCGTACTCGGGCACGTTCCTGACCTTCTCCGACTATTCGCGCAATGCACTGCGGATGGCCGCGCTTATGAGAATTCAGAACATCCTGGTTTATACCCACGACTCGATAGGCCTGGGCGAGGATGGTCCGACGCACCAGCCGGTCGAGCACACGGCGTCGCTGCGCCTGATGCCGAATATGAGTGTCTGGCGTCCCTGCGACACTGTGGAGACCGCGGTGGCCTGGCGATATGCGATCGACAACGAGACCGGGCCAACGAGCCTCGTGCTCACCCGCCAGGGTTTACCGCATCAACAGCGCACGGCGGAGCAGATTGCCGATATTGCGCGTGGTGGATACGTATTGAAGGATTCCCCGGGCACACCTGATATTCTGCTTATCGCAACAGGCTCCGAAGTTGAACTGGCCGTGTCTGCCGCTGACGCACTTGCAGCAGACGGGGTCGTGGCGCGCGTCGTCTCCATGCCCAGCACCGACGTATTCGATGCACAGGATGCGGAGTATCGCGAGTCGGTGTTACCGGCAGCGGTCACGGCACGCGTTGCAATCGAGGCGGGCGTCACGGAAGGCTGGTGGCGCTTTGTCGGCACAGCGGGGCAGGTTGTCGGGCTGGATCGCTTCGGCGAATCGGCGCCCGCGAATGAGCTGTTCGAACATTTCGGCTTCACGACCGACAACGTCGTTACGGTCGCGAAAGACGTACTGAATTAATAACTGGAGAAAAACACGATGGCAATTAAGATCGGAATCAACGGCTACGGCCGCATCGGGCGCAACATTGTTCGCGCCATTCACGAATATGGTCGTACCGACGAATTCGACGTAGTTGCGCTGAACGATCTCGGTGATGCCGAGACCAATGCTCACCTGACGCGTTACGACACGGCACACGGCAAGTTTGCTGGAACAGTCGAAGTTGACGGTGGCGACATCATCGTTAACGGCGATCGGATCAAGGTGTTCGCTGAGCGCGACCCGGCCAAGCTGCCATGGGGCGAACTCGGTGTTGACGTTGTATTCGAGTGCACGGGCCTGTTCCGTACCGCGGAAACCGCTGGCAAGCATATCGCTGGTGGCGCGAAGAAAGTTGTGATTTCGGCGCCCGGTGGCGCGGATATCGATGGCACGATCGTCTACGGCGTGAACGACGGTGACCTCACGGCGGACCACAACATTATCTCCAATGCATCCTGCACTACGAACTGTCTCGCGCCGCTCGTAAAACCATTGCACGAATCGATTGGCGTCGAGCACGGCATCATGACGACGATTCATGCCTACACGAACGACCAGGTCCTGACCGATGTGTATCACAAGGACCTGCGCCGCGCGCGTTCTGGCACGATGTCGCAGATTCCGACGAGCACCGGTGCGGCAAAAGCGGTTGGCCTCGTATTGCCGGAGCTCAATGGCAAGCTGGATGGCTTCTCGATGCGCGTACCGACTATTAATGTCTCATGCGTTGACCTGACCTTCATTGCTGCCCGCGACACGTCGGTCGACGAAGTGAACGACATCATTCGCGCGGCGGCCGATGGCCCGCTCAAGGGTGTCCTCGCCTATTGCGATGAGCCGCTCGTATCGATTGACTTTAACCACGATCCTCACTCGTCCACCGTCGACACCGGATTGACCAAGGTCATGGAAGGCAACATGGTCAAGGTGCTGTCCTGGTACGACAATGAGTGGGGCTTCTCGAACCGCATGCTCGACACAACTGTCGCGCTGGTAAATGCGAAGTAAAGAGACTCGATAAGGAATTAGCATGGCCGTCATCAAGATGTCCGACATAGAGTTGTCGGGCAAGCGCGTTCTTATTCGTGAGGACCTGAATGTCCCCGTCACTGATGGCGTGGTGACAAGCGATGCTCGCATCAGGGCCGCCTTGCCAACGATCAGGGCGGCGCTGGAGGCGAATGCCGCGGTCATGTTGATGTCCCACCTCGGCCGCCCGACCGAGGGTCAGCCCGAAGAGGAATTCTCGCTGCAGCCGGTTGCCGATCACCTTGGCAAACTGCTGGAACGCGATGTGCCTCTGGTCAAGGATTGGATAGACGGTGTCGACGTGGCGCCCGGCGACGTCGTACTGCTCGAGAACGTCCGTTTCCTCGCAGGCGAGAAAAAGTGCGACGAGGCGCTCGCAAAGAAGATGGCCGCGCTTTGCGACGTGTTCGTGATGGATGCATTCGGCACGGCGCATCGCGCGCAAGCCAGCACCTACGGTGTGGGCGAGCATGCGCCGATTGCCTGTGCGGGCCCATTGCTGGCCGGTGAACTCGCTGCGCTGGCGAAAGCGCTCGATAACCCGGCGCGCCCGTTCGTTGCCATCGTCGGTGGCTCAAAGGTGTCGACCAAGCTGACGGTGCTCGACGCGCTGGCTGACAAGGTTGACACATTGATTGTCGGTGGCGGGATTGCCAACACGTTTATCGCCGCGGACGGTCACGGCGTAGGTAAGTCACTGTACGAGGCCGACATGCTCGATACGGCACGCGACCTCGCAGCCAACAAGGACGACCGCGCCGATATCCCGGTGCCGACCGACGTAGTCTGCGCTGATCAGTTCTCGGCAGATGCCGCGGCTTCAACCAAACCTGTCGACGCGGTGGCGCCCGACGACATGATTCTGGATATCGGCCCCGAGACGGCTTCGCGCTTCGCTGAGATTCTCGAGAGCGCCGGCACAATTATCTGGAATGGGCCGGTAGGTGTGTTCGAGTTTGACGCCTTCGGCGATGGCACGAAAGTGCTGGCGGAAGCGATTGCGGCGAGCGAGGCATTTTCAGTCGCCGGTGGTGGCGATACGCTGGCCGCAATAGACAAGTACGACGTGCGCGACGGCATCTCCTACATATCCACGGGTGGCGGCGCGTTTCTGGAGTTTGTTGAGGGTAAAACCTTGCCGGCGGTCGAGATGCTCGAGCGGCGAGCTAGCCAGTCGTAGGCCACGGTCCGGTGATTGCCAGCGTCACCCCTGGATGCTGGACATTCACGAATAGAATGCTGCCGTCCGGCGAGAAGCAGGCGCCCGCGAGTTCCGAGGGTGAATGCGTATTGTCGGCCAGGGTGTATTGACTGCCATCAGGTCGGATACCGATCAGTCCGCAATGGCCTGAGGTATCTTCGCAGAGAAGCAGGTCGCCCCAGGGCGCCATTACCAGGTTGTCGGCATTCTGCAGCAGTGAGCCCCGATTCGACTCGGCAATTAACGTCAGCTCCCCCGGCTCATCCTGCTCCCGGGTCGTTCCCTCGTACGGACTCGGTTTGTAGGTAAAGACCTGGCCAAGCTGCGCTCGGCCACCGTTGGTGCAGGTGAAGGCGAAGCGATCACCTGCGATACAGAGACCCTCGCCGCGTGCGAACGTTGCCGCACCGAGCTTCGCGCCAGTCAGACGCAGGTTATTGTCCGCAGGGTCCGGATCGCCGACATCCACCCATTCGGTCTCAAACGGTTTGTCCAAAGGCGCATCCGGCTTAGCTGACCAGTTGTGCGTCCGGGCAGACGGTCGCCCCCTGATCGCCAGCGCCTGCAGCAGTCCGCCTTCGATGAGCTTGCCTGGAACATCGGGAATGTAACGGTAGAACAGGCCGTAGTGCCGGTCCTCGGTCATGTAGACAATGCCTGTCGATTCGTCAAAGCCGCAGGCTTCGTGCTCAAAACGACCCATCGCCTTGATCGGCACGGCGTCAACCAGTTCGTCGCTGTAGGCGTCTACTTCGAAAACATAGCCGTGATTGCGATCGCGCCTGGCCGCGGCGTCGAAGTAACGGATGCTGCCTGCGTACTCAAAACATTCCTCGCAGGATAGCCAGCTGCCCCAGGGGGTCGCACCGCCGGCGCAGTTGTACTCGGTGCCGCCAAGACTTAAGAATTGCCGCTCGGTCGTCCTCGTATTCGGATTGTAGATGGTTGTCGTCGTTCCGCCAGCGCCAGGTGTTACGTCGCCGCCACGATCGTAAAAGCGGCTCTTCATCTCCTCTGGCAGACCCGGCCAACGTTCGTGAAACGGCCGAACCTCGGCCCAATCGGGCACAAGCTCATGGTTGCAGACCAGGCGAATGGTTCCGTCATCTCCCGGGAATGCCGCCATGCCATCATGGCGCGTCGGTACGAGAAGGCCGTCACTCATCGGGTCTCCCGCACGCGAGACGATCGCGTAGCTGAATCCCTCGGGCAAATCGAGAGTGCGGTTCGCATCGGGTACGAGGCGGCTGGTCTCCCGCGCGTCCTCGCATGCGGTAGTAATGGAGGGTGTCACGGCTGCGGCAGCAATGCCTTTCAGGAAACGGCGGCGGTTAATCATGGAGCTCACGGTATTTCGTAGATTCTGGCGCAGCTTAGACCCGTCGGATGACAACAGGAAGACATCGGCGCGGATTTGTCACACAGGATGCGACTCCGCTGTGCAATAATCGCGCGCATGCTAAGACGAACCAAGATAGTCGCCACGCTGGGTCCAGCGTCGGAGCGACCCAAAGTATTGCGCAAGATGATCAAGTCCGGACTTGACGTCGCGCGCCTGAATTTCTCACATGGCAGTGCGGACGAGCATCGAGAGCGAGCGCGCCAGGTGCGCAAAGCCGCCGACGATTGCGGTCGGGACGTCGGTCTGCTCGGTGACTTGCAGGGGCCAAAGATCCGGGTCATGCGCTTCGAAACGGGCAGCGTGAACTTGGAGACGGGCGCGTCGTTCTTCCTCGACAGTACGCTGGGCCTGAATGACGGAACCAGGAAAGGTGTCGGTGTTGCGCTCGATACACTGCATGACGACGTTAAGGAAGACGACATCCTGCTGCTCAACGACGGCCTTATTTCACTGCAGGTCGACAAGGTAGATGGCACCCGCATTCACACCACCGTACTTGACGGCGGGATTCTGTCCGACCACAAGGGCATCAATCTCAAGGGCGGTGGTCTGTCAGCGCCGGCACTGACCGACGTTGATCGGGAGAACATCAAGCTGGCGGCCGAGTTGAAAATCGATTTTCTCGCCGTGTCGTTTGTTCGCAGCGGTGCGGATGTGGAAGAGGCTCGCAGGCTGTTCTTGGCGGCCGGTGGTAACGGCCAGATCGTTGCCAAGATCGAACGCACAGAAGCTGTCCAGGATATCGATTCAATCATCGCGGCGGCGGACGTCATCATGGTTGCGCGCGGCGACCTGGGCGTGGAGATGGGCTATGCCGGTCTTACCGGTATTCAAAAGAAGCTCATCCGCAAAACGCGCAAGGCGCACAAAGTCGTGATCACGGCGACCCAGATGATGGAGTCGATGATCGAGAACCCGATTCCAACTCGTGCCGAAGTTTCCGATGTGGCAAACGCTGTGATTGACGGAACAGACGCCGTCATGTTGTCGGGCGAAACGGCAGTGGGCAAGCACCCAAACAAGGCGATCCTGGCGATGGCAGATGTCTGCGTAGGCGCCGAGCGATTCCAGGTGCCACAGGATTCCAGTCAACGTGCGGCTGACGAATTCGCACGCGTGGATGAAGCGATCGCGATGGCCGCTATGTACACGGCGAATCATCTGCGGGTTGCCGCGATTATCGCCTTGACTGAGTCCGGATCGACAGCGCTGTGGATGTCGCGTGTGCGATCCGACATTCCGATCTACGCATTGACGCCGCACGAAGCGACCAGTCGACGCGTGACGCTGTATCGCGGTGTGTACCCGGTCGAGTTTGAAATCGACGTGGACAAGCCCCGGGCGCTTTATCAGGACATTTTCAGGAAGCTGATAGCACAAGGCATCGCGAAATCCGGTGACCTGGCAATATTGACCAAGGGTGACCAGGACGGCGTATCAGGCAGCACCAACGCGCTCAAAATCCTGGAGGTGACGGACGAATGACCGGACGTTGGTTGAAGCGGACACTGGGCGGCGCCTTGGCGCTGGCTGTGCTGGTTCTTCTCGTCGCCTGGCTCGGTTTGCGGGCGAGTCTTCCGACACTCGACGGCGAGGTAGTGGTCACGGGTATCGATGACGTGGTCACGATCGAGCGCGATGCCGACGGGATTCCCGTGATTACTGCATCGAATCGCGACGATCTGGCTTACGCGACCGGCTACGCGCACGGCCAGGATCGTTTCTTCCAGATGGACCTGATTCGCCGCAAGGCGTCTGGTGAGCTGTCAGAACTGGTCGGCGCCGCGGCGATCAACGCCGACAAGCGCTTCCGATTCCATCGCTTCCGCGCGCGTGCCGGCGCTGTGTTCGAGGCGGCGCCCGAAGCCGATCAGACGCTGATGCAGTCCTACGCGGACGGCGTCAATGCGGGCCTGAACTCGCTCGGGGCGAAGCCTTTCGAGTATTTCGTGCTTGGCAGCGAGCCGAAGGCGTGGGACGCGCTGGATTCCCTGCTCGCCGTCTATGCCATGTACATGGATCTCAATGACTCCCGAGCGACAAAGGAGATTCGTCGCGGCATGGCGCGTAGTGTCCTGCCGCCGGAGGTCTATTCCTGGATGTACCCGCAGGGCACATCGTGGGATGCCCCTATCATGGGTCCGCCGCTCGAAATGCCGCCGATACCAAGCGCCGCTGTGTTTTCGATCCGTGACGTGCCCGACAATGCCCCGCCTGCAGAAGAGCAGGGACGGTACCCGTTGCGCGGGAGTAATAACTGGGCGGTTTCCGGAGCGTTGACAGCGAACGGACGTGCCCTCGTTGCTAACGATATGCACTTGGGACACAGGGTGCCAAATATCTGGTACCAGGCGCGCCTGCGAGTCCTGGGCACGGAAAGTCGCGATGTCACGGGCGTAACGCTGCCGGGCGCGCCGTTCGTGATTAGCGGCAGCAACACCCAGGTTGCCTGGGGCTACACGAACAGTTACGGCGACTGGACGGATGCCGTGGTCCTGCGACCTGGCAACGACGAGGGTACTTACCAGACCCCGGAGGGCGATAGAGAATTTGTCACGCACGTAGAAACAATCAATGTGAAAGGTGGCGACCCGATTGAGTACGAGATTCGGGAGACAATTTGGGGGCCGGTCGTCGACGATATTGACTACCCTGCCGGGGAGGTGGCCGTCAGCTGGATCGGACATAAGCCGGAAGGTATCAACCTGAACCTGGTAGAGCTCGAGAGGGCAGGGTCTGTCGCCGAGGCGCTCGATATAGCCAATACGATGTCGATGCCGCCACAGAATTTTGTCACCGGGGATGCCGGCGGCAATATCGGCTGGACGATTGCGGGTCAGATTCCACGCAAGACCGGTTTCGATCCGATGCTGCCTGCCGACTGGAGCGTCGAACATGGCTGGCAGGGCTGGCTCGCGCCCTCCGAGTACCCTCGTGTTGTGAATCCGGAAAGCGGGCGAATCTGGACCGCCAATGCCCGGGTGGTCGATGCCGAAACGCTGCGTGTTGTGGGTGACGGTGGCTACGACCTGGGAGCACGGGCAGGACAAATCCGCGATGGTCTGTTCGCCAGGGAAACCTTCACGCCCGAGGACATGCTCGCGATTCAATATGATGACCGTGCGCTATTCCTGTCGCGCTGGCGTGATCTGCTGCTGGACGTGCTTGATGATGACACCGTCGCCGCCGACCCGACGCTCGCTGAATATCGCGAGCTTGCGGAAGGTTGGATACCGCGCGCGGTCCCCGATTCCGTTGGCTACCGCCTCGTGCGTGCGTTCCGCCTGGAGGTTGAGCGGCGCGTGTTCTACGCACTGACGGCTCCCGTGCGCGAAGCCTATGGCGAGGATGTCAGGCTGCGTCTCAGCAACCAGTTTGAAGGACCTTTATGGGCCTTGGTGACCGAACAGCCCATGCACCTCCTGCCGCAAAATTATGAGAGCTGGCAGGAACTTATGATCGCCGCTGTAGAGCAGAACAGCGCGTGGTTCGCTGAGAATTTTGATGGGCCGCTGTCCGACCGCGTGTGGGGCGAAACCAATACCGCGTCAATTCGACATCCGTTGAGTCGCAGCATCCCCGCGATTGGCGATTATCTCGATATGCCTGCGCAGCCCCTCAACGGTGATCTTGATATGCCGAAGGCACAGGGGCCGAGTTTCGGGGCTTCGCAGCGCTACGCGGTATATCCGGGAGACGAGGCGAGCAGCATTATGCACATGCCTACCGGACAGAGTGGTCACCCCTTGTCGGATTACTACGACCGTGGTCATGAAGACTGGGTCTACGGGCGCCCCAGCCCGTTCCTGCCAGGAGAAGCTCGGCATACGCTGACGCTGACCCCCGACAAGCGGTAAGATAGTCGGCTGGCGGATTTCGGAAAGGCCGATGGCAGACAAGAAATTTACGGGTACCAGTTCCTACATCGCGACGGACGACCTGACCATGGCCGTCCACGCTGCGGTCACGCTTGAGCGTCCCATTCTGATCAAGGGCGAACCAGGCACTGGCAAGACGCAGCTTGCGATCGAGGTCGCCCGCTCACTTGGAAAACCACTGCACGAGTGGCACATCAAGTCGACAACGAAGGCGCAGCAGGGTTTGTATGAGTACGACGCGGTTGCACGCCTGAGAGATTCGCAGCTCGGCGACGATCGCGTGCACGATATCGGGAACTACATCGTCCGCGGCAAGATCTGGGAGGCGTTCGAGTCCGAGGAACAGCCGGTACTGCTGATCGATGAAATTGACAAGGCTGACATCGAGTTTCCGAATGATCTTCTGCGTGAGCTCGATCGTATGGAGTTCTACGTGTACGAGACCAAGAAGCTCGTTGAGGCACGACACCGGCCAATCATTGTCATTACGAGCAATAACGAGAAGGAACTTCCGGACGCCTTTCTGCGTCGCTGTTTCTTCCACTACATCAAGTTCCCGGACCCGGAGACGATGGCAGAGATAGTCGACGTCCACTTTCCAGACCTGAAGAAGAGCCTGCTGACTGAAGCGCTCAACGCGTTCTACAAGGTACGTGATGTGCGTGGTCTGAAAAAGAAACCGTCAACATCGGAACTGCTTGACTGGATCAAGTTGCTGCTCGCCGAAGACATTCCGCCGGAAGCCCTGCGCAGCGAGGGCAAGTCCAGTGCAATTCCGCCACTGTACGGCGCGCTGCTGAAAAACGAACAGGATGTCCACCTGTTCGAGCAGCTCGTGTTCCTGGACCGTCGCACGAACCCGCAGTAAGACCATGCTGCTCCCGTTCTTCTACATGCTTCGTGAAGGCGGAATGAAGACGTCGATTACCGAGTTGCTGACGTTGCTCGAGGCGATGCGAAAGGGCCTCGCCGGCCAGAGTGTCGATGACTTCTATTACCTCGCCCGCGCCACCCTAGTAAAAGATGAGTCAGAAATGGACCGATTTGATCGGATTTTTGGCGCGTACTTCAAAGGCGTCGAAGATTCGCTGAGCGATCTGTTCCAGGAAATTCCGGAGGACTGGCTGCGGCATCAGGCCGAACTCATGTTGTCCGAGGAAGAGCGCCAGAAGATTGAGGCGATGGGTGGCTTTGAAGAACTAATGCGTGCCTTGCAGGAACGCCTTGACGAGCAGGACGGGCGCCATGAAGGTGGCAACAAGTGGATTGGCACCGCCGGAACATCACCGTTCGGTGCCTATGGATACAACCCGGAAGGCGTTCGTATCGGGCAGGAAGGGTCTCGCAATCGAAGTGCCGTCAAGGTGTGGGACAAGCGCGAGTATCGGAATCTCGACGATTCACTGGAGCTTGGCACGCGCAATATCAAGGTGGCATTGCGTCGCTTGCGGAAATTTGCACGCGAAGGTGCTGCCGACCAGCTCGACCTCGATGACACGATAGACAAGACGGCGCGTAACGCCGGACTGCTCGATATTCGCATGGTCCCCGAGCGTCACAACGCGATTAAGGTGTTGCTGTGCCTGGATATCGGTGGCTCTATGGACGACCACGTCCGGATTTGCGAGGAAATGTTCTCTGCGGCGCGCAGCGAGTTCAAGCATCTCGAGTATTTCTATTTTCACAATTTCATTTACGAAAACCTGTGGAAGGACAATGCCCGGCGCCGTTCGGAGAAAACACCGACCCTCGATATCGCCCACAAGTACGCGTCGGACTACAAGCTGATATTTGTCGGAGATGCGACGATGAGCCCGTACGAAATTGTCTACGCGGGCGGCAGCGTCGAGCACTGGAATGAAGAGCCGGGCGCGGTCTGGATCAAGCGCCTCTTGAATACGTATCCGAAAGCGGTCTGGTTGAACCCGGAACCGCGTGAGCGATGGGACTACACGCCGTCGACGAAACTGATCCGCGAGATCATGGGCGAACGAATGTTTCCGCTAACGATTGCGGGTCTGGATGAGGCCATTCGAGAACTGCATTAGTATCGGCCTGCGGCCGATATCGCCCGCAGGGCGGGCTCCTACGGAGATACTTTCGTGAGCTTTTCGAGGTCGGCGAGAACCTGCCTGGAGTGCTCGGCAGGCGTTACTTTTTCGTAGTGTTTGGCGATAGAGCCATCCGGACCGACGATGAATGTCTGCCGCTTTGCGACGGTCATTCCGCCCATGCGGGTTTTGACGCCGTAGGCGCTTGAGACATCACCCTCGATGTCCGCCAGCAATGGGAACGGCAAGCCGTATTCCTCCGCAAATGCCTTATGTGATTCAACGTCGTCAAGGCTGACGCCAAGAATCTGCGCGTTGAGATCCTTGAACGCAAAAATGTTGTCGCGGAATTCGCAAGCCTCCGTCGTGCAACCCGGCGTATCGTCTTTTGGATAAAAATACAGCACCACCCATTGGTCGCGATAATCCTCCAGCGAGTGCAGCTGGCCATTCTGGTCCGAGAGCTCGAATTCGGGCGCCGCAGCTCCGATCACCGGTTGTTCGTTGGCGATTCCAATGGACGTGAAGCTGAGAATGACAGCCGCGACCGCGACAATTGCGAGTGTGAGTGTAGTATTGCGTTTCATGACACCGGTCCTGTTGACGGATGCGCATTATAATACGAACTCACGCGCGGTAATGTACCTGCTGGTAAATATTGCATGAGTAGCACTCCGAGTAATGTAAAGACCGCGCTTGTACTGCCAGGCGGCGGGGCCCGTGGCGCCTTCCAGGCCGGGGTCCTCAAAGCCCTGGCCGAATTGCTGCCACGCGACCGACCCAACCCGTTTCCCGTCATCAGCGGCACGTCGGCTGGCGCCGTCAATTCCGTCGTCCTCGCCTCCCGTGCGCAACATTTTCGGTCCGCAGTTGCTGAACTCGAGCGTGTCTGGGGTCATTTTCACTGCAACCAAGTGTACAAGACCGATCACTGGACGATGCTCAAGAGCAGCGCACACTGGATGTCGTCGCTGGTATTGGGCGGTTGGCTCGTCGGCGCGCCCAAATCGCTGCTCGACAATACGCCGTTGCGAAATTTGTTGAGTAGTAACCTGCACCTCCCACGTATTCGCGACGCTATCGAAGACGGCTATCTTGAGGCCGTTGCTGTCACGGCTGCGGGTTACTCGTCGGCACGATCCACCACATTTTTCGAAGCGGCACCTGAACAAGCGGGGTGGGAGCGGACTCGCCGCCTGGGTAAGCAGGTTGACCTGCATCTTGATCACCTGATGGCGAGTATCGCGGTCCCGATGGTGTTTCCGCCCGTCTGCATCGGCAATGAGTACTTTGGCGACGGCGCCATGCGGCAGGCGACACCGCTGAGTCCGGTCGTTCACCTGGGTGCCGATCGTATTCTTGTCATCGGTATTCGTGACGAAACCGGGGACAAGGAGCCGGAGGCGCCGGGAGAACCGCCGAGTTTTGGGCAGATCGCCGGTTACATGCTCGACACGTTGTTCATGGATGGCTTGTACTCCGATCTGGAGCGCATTACCCGGATCAATGAATTGCTCGACTCGATGCCCGACGCGACCCTCGACATTGGTGACATGACGATGCGCCCCATCGATACGATGTTGATTGTCCCAAGCCAGGATCTTCGTGAACTCGCCTGCAAACACCGGGCAGAGTTGCCATTTGCGATTCGCGCGCTGCTCCGGGGCGTCGGCAGCGGCAGCCCTGGCGAAAACCGACTACTGAGTTTCCTGCTGTTCGAGCAGGCATACACTCGCGAACTCATTGACCTCGGCTACCGTGATGCCATGAACGTAAAGGACGAACTGCTGGATTTCGTAAACGGCGCGGAAGTGCCACGCCTGTTCGCGCCCAGCTGGATCAAGAAAGACCTGAGTGCCTTTAATTAGGGGACAGTGACCTAAACTGCCTGACGCAGTAGGGCATCGGACCCGGAATCGCAGTTTAGGTCACTGTCCCCGAACTAAAGCAGGAAGATCGCACCCAGTCCGAGAAATGCGGAGTAGCCGATAACGTCTGTTACGGTCGTCAGGACAACGCCACCTGCAAGCGCCGGATCAACATTTATGCGTTTCAGGGCCATTGGAATGAAGAAGCCTGCGCTGGCAGCAACAACCAGGTTAATGATCATTGCCGCGCCGATGATGCCGCCGATTCGCCAGTCGCCAAACCACAGGTAGGCAAACAGCGAAACAATGATCGCCCAGCCGAATCCGTTCAGCACACCGACGAGCACTTCTTTCCTCAGGATGCCGACCGCGTTTGCGGGATTGATTTGCCCGAGCGCAATCGCCCGCGTGATGATGACCAGCGACTGCGTGCCAGCAACGCCACCCATACTGGGAACGATCGGCATGAGTACTGCGAGGAGAACGATCGCATCGAGCGTCGTCTGAAACATATCGACAACGGCAGCAGCCAGGAACGCGGTGCAGAGGTTAACGCCCAGCCAGAGCGCGCGTCGTGTTGCGCTTTTTACAACCGGCGCGAACATGTCGTCTTCTTCGTCGAGACCGACGGCGCCCATCAGCGCATGTTCGGCTTCGTCGCGTATTACATCGACAACGTCATCGACTGTGATCCGCCCGAGCACACGGTAGTCGTCGTCGACGACAGGCGCCGACAGCAGGTCGCGATTTTCGAACTCCCAGACGACCTGGTTTGACGGCGTGTGCGCCGGAATCGGTATCAGGTCGGTCGACATGACGTTGGCAACCATGTCGTCAGGATCGTGGGTCAATAGACGGGAGAGAAACAGCGATCCAATGTAAGTGTTGTCTCGGCTGACCACGAATATCGAGTCCGTGCCGTCGGGCATCTCGCCGCCGACCCGCAGGTAGCGCGCGACGACTTCGAGCGTGACGTCGGGACGCACGGTCACGACGTCGACGTTCATCATGCCACCGGCACTTTCCTCATCGAAAGCGAGGACCTGCTCCAGGCGCTCATGGTCTTGCTTGTCGAGCGATTGCAGAACTTCTCGCGTGACCGATTCTGGCAAGTCGGCAAGCAGGTCGGCGAGATCGTCGACCTCCATACCTTCCGTCGCCGCGATGAGCTCGTCCGTGCCCATGCCCTCGAGCAAGCCATCACGAACCTCCTCGGCAACTTCGACGAGCACGTCGCCCTCGAGATCGTGGTCGATCATCTCCCAGAGTGCGGTACGATCCTTAAGGGGCAGCGACTCGAGCAGGCGTGCAAGCTCGGAAGGGTGCAGGCTGTTGGCCATGATGCTGGCGGAGCGCATGCGGCCGCTGTCAAGCTTCTCCCGAAGGAGCTCGAGATTGGCCTGAGTGTGCTCTCTCGCTTCCATGGACGCGGAGTGTAGCAGCTTAGCTCGGATGGAGACGATGCTCGGGCAGGCTGTTGTGCCTGATCAAAACCGCATCATGATATTTTCGAATCTCGGCCGCGAGTTTTTCTGTCATGTATACGGAACGGTGCTGACCGCCGGTACAGCCGATGGCGACCGTGAGGTATCCCCGGTTGGCGTTCTTGTAGTGCGGAATCCATCGGCCAAGAAATTCTCGGATGTCATCGTACATGGCTGTGAATTTCTGCTGCGCATCCAGAAAAACGCGAACCTCCTCATCGAACCCGGTGAGGCCGCGTAATTTCATTGTCCAGTAGGGGTTCGGCAGGCTCCTTAGGTCGAACACGAAATCGGCGTCGGTCGGAATGCCATATTTGAAGCCGAATGATTCAACCAGCACAGACAAAGGCTCGGAGTCGCGCCTGTCCACGCGTGAGCGAATGATATCGGCGAGCTCGTAGATACTCGACTGTGACGTGTCGACAATCAGGTCTGCCGACATCTGGATCTGGGCAAGGATAGCCCGCTCCAACTTGATGGCCGCGCGAAGTTGGGTCCCTTCCTCCGCCAAAGGGTGCCGCCTGCGCGTTTCTCCATAACGCTTTAACAGGATTTCGTCACTGGCATGCAGAAAGACGATATCGGTCTTGACGCCTTGCGACCGCAGCTCATGAAGCACGTCGGGCAGAGCATCCAGGTTCTCGGTATGGTTGCGAGCGTCGACGCCCACGGCGAGGAGTTTTGATGAAGCGCTGCCATTGCGCCGTACCTCATCGACTGCCGCGATCAGCAGGCCGGCTGGGAGGTTATCAATGCAGTAATAGCCCAGGTCCTCCAGTACGTGCAGGGCAACAGACTTCCCGGAACCGGAAAGCCCGCTGACGATAATCAGGCGCAGTTCGCCTGACATGTGATGTCTGCTCCATTGATTAGCGCGTCGTACAAGTCGCTGCTGCTGTTCATCTCTCGCAAGCGTGCGCGCAGGCCCTCATCGGCCAGGACGTCTGTTATGAGCTTGATGTCGGCACGATGGCTGTCATCAATTTCGACCGGCACCATCATGCCAAGAACCAGATCCACCGGTTCGCCATCGGGCGCGTCAAAATCGACGGGCTCCGAGAGTTTGATAAGCACCGCGACACTCTCGTCAATGCCCTCAACCCGACAGTGCGGAAACGCCGCGCCTTTGCCCATGCCTGTACATCCCAGGCGCTCACGGCTGATGAGATGCTCGAAGATGTCGTCACTCGCGATATCCGCGACGTTCCGGATAAGGAGTTCGCTGAGTATCTCGATACAGTGTTTTTTACTTCTCGCTGCGGCGTTGCACAGCACACCGTCCGGCTTGATGATTTTTTGAAGCGACATAAGGATTCGATTGCGTATTGGGCGCCGGGTTGTTGGATACCCGGCGCGGATTGTGTCCGCGCCGGGGTTGCCTGATCAGGCGTATCGGGACTTTTGATTATCTCTTGCGTGGTGATCGACGAGCTTTTCCTTGTACTTGCGGACTCGCCGTTCGAGTTTATCTACGAGGCCGTCGATCGCAGCATACATATCTTCTTCGGTGTGGTCGCAGTAAATTGTGCCACCATTGACGCTGGCAGTAGCTTCGGCTTTGTGTCGCAACTTCTCGACAGTCAGGATACATTGGACGTCAGACATGATGTCAAAGTGTCGGGCAATTTTCTCGATTTTAACGCCGACGTAGTCTCTCAGTGAATCGGTTATCTCGACATGATGGCCTGAAACATTCAACTGCATATTGGTCTCCCATTTTCTTGATTTGCCTGCGGGTTCAGAGTAACAGCCAGTGGGTCCTCCTTCATGTTGTTTTGCTTACCTATCTTGGTCACCTGGCCTCGCGAACCCTGCGTTCGCTCGACGAGGGGATATTCATAGCTTCACGGTACTTCGCGACAGTGCGTCTCGCAACCGAAATACCTTCCTCTTTCAGTAAGTTGGTGATCTTGCTGTCACTTAGCGGCTTGGCGGGGTTCTCAGCGCTGATCAGTTTGCGGATCTTCGCGCGAACCGAGGTCGATGACTGGTCTTCGCCACTGTCGGATGACAGGTGGGACGAGAAGAAATACTTGAATTCGAACACGCCGCGCGGCGTGTGCATGTACTTGTTGGTCGTTACACGTGAAATCGTTGATTCGTGCATGCCGATTTCCTCTGCGATGTCGCGCAACACCATTGGTCGCATCGCTTCGTCGCCGTGCTCAAGAAAGTCTGTCTGCCGCGACACGATACTGGTCGCGACTTTCATCATGGTCTCATTGCGAATTTCCAGGCTACGGATGAGCCATCGAGCTTCCTGCAATTGCGTCTTCAATACCGCGTGCTCACCGCTGCCGCGGAGCAGCCGGGCGTATTGCTGATTGACCGAAAGCCGAGGTACGCCAGTGGGGCTGATCTCGACCTGCCACCGGTCGTCAACCTTTCGTACGAAAACATCGGGGATGACGTATTCGGCCGCAGTTGAACTGACCGCCAGCCCCGGTCTCGGATTGCAGCCGCGAATCAGGGCGAGGGCGTCATGCAGGTCGTCCTCGCTGGTGCGCAGGCTACGGCGCAGTTCCCCGTAGTCACGGGTTGCGACGAGATCGAGGTGGTCGCCCGCGATTTCGATCGCAAGCTGCAGGCCCGGGGTTTTCCAGTCGAGTTGACTGAGTTGCAGGATGATGCACTCAGACAGAGAGCGCGCGCCAACCCCGATCGGATCGAGCCGCTGAACCTTGGTCAGCGTCTTTTCGACTTCCTTTTCGGTGACCTTCGGGTCCTCGTCAAGGCTGTCGAGAATCTCGTCGAGTTCGGCTTCGAGGTAACCATCGTCATTGATCGAGTCGACGATCGCCTCGCCGATCAGCACCTGGCGGGGCTCAAAGTGTTCCATTTCGATCTGCCAGAGCAAATGGTCTTGCAGCGTCTCACCTGATTCGTCAGCGAATTCGGACATCGGTCGACCTTCGCCATTCCAGCCGCCATCCTGAATGCGCTCGGCAGAGCGGGACTGCCAGAGTTCGTCTGCGCGGATGGTCTCAACTTCGGCAGTGGTCTCGGCGCTGGTGCTCGGGACGTCTGGCAAGTCCTCCATCTCGAGCATGATGTTCTCTTCGAGCGCCTCCTGAATCTGTGCATTCAGGTCCAGAATGGGAAGCTGCAACAAACGAATCGCCTGCTGCAATTGCGGCGTCATGGTCAGTGATTGACCGAGTTTCAGTTGCAGCGATGGTTTTAGCATTCCTGGACCGATTTCCTGCCTTTTGATATCTGGGCGAATTTCGCGCGAACAAGTCGTCGCAATGCAAAGTTTGCCTCAGAGTTTGAACTCTTGTCCGAGATACACTTCTCGAACATGCTGATTCTCGAGGATCTCCTCCGGAGCCCCGTAGGCGATAAGACTGCCGTCGCTGAGGATATAGGCGTGCCCACAGATGCCGAGCGTCTCCCGGACATTATGGTCAGTAATGAGAACGCCAATGCCTCGTTCACACAGATGCCGAATGATACGCTGGATGTCGAGCACCGAAATCGGATCGACGCCGGCGAACGGTTCGTCGAGAAGCACGAACAGTGGGTCAGCCGCCAGCGCACGCGCGATTTCCACACGCCGTCGCTCACCACCGGACAGGCTGATACCCAGGCTTGAGCGTACATGCCCGACATGGAGTTCATCGAGCAGGTTCTCGAGTTCCTTTTCGCGTCCGGCGCGGTCAAGGTCATCGCGGTTCTCGAGGATTGCGAGAATGTTTTGCTCGACTGTGAGTTTCCGGAAGATCGACGCTTCCTGAGGCAGGTAGCCCAGACCAAGTTTGGCGCGCCGGTGCATCGGCTGAGCCGTCAGGTCCTTACCGTCCAACAGTATTTTGCCGCTGTCCGCAGCGATGAGGCCGACGATCATGTAGAACGCAGTTGTCTTGCCCGCGCCGTTCGGGCCGAGCAGACCGACCACTTCGCCACTCTTTATTTCGACGGACAGATTCTTGACGACCTGGCGGAGCTTGTAGCTCTTTGAAATGTCCTGGACGCTCAGAATGCTCATCGATCGCCGTCGTCCATTTCTGGCGGATCGGTCGGGGTGTCGTCATCGGTATCCGGCTCGTCCGCAGCAGGCTCAATGCCATTAGGTGGTGTGTAGGTGATACGGACTCGGTCGTCCTCCTCACCCGATGAGTCGGCATTGATGCGCTGCTCTGCAATGTTGTAGACGAGCACTGTCGACGAAATCTGGTTGCCGCCTTCGGTAATGGTCGCTTGCTCCGAGAATTCGATTACGCCTTTGTCCACGTCGTAGTCCAGTCGTCCGGACTCAGCATGGGTGATTTCCTCGGTCCCCGGGCGACGCAGGTCGTAAATGGCTGGCGATCCCGTCACGATAGCTCGTTTCAAACGAAACTCATCGAACAGGAGCTCCGCGGAGTCGCTTTCGATGCGTCCCGCACCGACGTCGATGATGACGTTGCCATTGAAGTGCCAGGTACTGTCCTCGAGTTCCATACGTGTTGCACGGCCTTCATCCGCCTGGATGCTGACGTTGCCCTGCGTCAGCCGCAGGCCATTAAAGATGATCATCGAATTCTTGCCGTCGATCGTCGTATTGTCGGCGTCAATATCCATCGGCAGGCGCATATCCAGGTCGTTCGCTTGCGCACCCGCGACCAGCGGCAACAGGAGCGAGGCGACGACACCCAGCCACAGCAGCGATTTACTTCGGTCAGATTTCATTACTAAGGGGCGATTTTTCCGCGCACGTTGGACTTCAGTTCAACTTTGTTGTCGTTCAGTGATGCTAGCATGCCCGTCGCCGTGAGGCTGCGCGCGCCAATGCGAATCTGGACGCGCTCGTCCGTCTCGGCGATGAAGCGCTCCGGGTCCAGTTCCAGGTACTGGGTCCTGATTTCGGTGTCCTGGTCGTCCGTGCTTTTCGCGCTGACTGCGCGGACATGTCCGCGCAGTGCAATTCGCGGGCTGCCTTCGCGCAACGTGGCCTCGTCGGCGTGCACGATCCACGGAACATCCGCGTCGGGCGAATAGCGAATCCGAACGTCGGTGAACTCGATTCGGTCCTTTGCCTGTTGTTGGGCGTGTGCTGCTTCGATTTCGTACAACAAACTACCGTCCGTGTCGGTCCCGAGAATGCGCGCTGACTTGAGATAATAGCCGGTGTGCCCGGAATCGAGTGGCGCTGTGTCGCTTTCGACAGGCTTGTTGCTGCGCGCAAGGTACCAACTGCCAAGTGCCGCAATGATCAGGACGACGAGCAAGGTGGTGGAGCGCGGGCTCATCAGTCCTCGCTACTTCTCATGCGTATCACGAGTTCGCAGACCTCACGCACCGCGCCAAAGCCGCCTGGCTTCGAGGTGACGTAGTCGCAGTATTTGAGCAAAGCGGGGACGGCGTTGGCCACAGCAATCGAGAAACCGACGTGTTCCAGCAACGGCAAGTCCGGCAGATCGTCGCCGACATAGGCGCAGGCACTGACCTTCAGATCGAGCTTCGCCGCCAGTTCATCCATGGCCAGCACCTTGTCCTTGCAGCCAAGCACGACGTGGGGCACTTGAAGTTCGGCCATGCGTTTCTCGACCGCGCCGGAGTCTCGTCCGCTTATTACGGCAACCTCCACACCGGACAGCAGCAACTGTCGGATGCCATAGCCATCCTGAGTGTGGAAGGCCTTGGTCTCGATGCCGTCGTCAGAAAGATAGAAGCGGCCATCCGTGAAGACGCCGTCAACGTCAAATGCGACCAGGCGAATATCGTTCAGCTTGTCGAGACCAGAACTCACATCAGGCCCTCGCGGAACAAATCGTGAATATTCAATGCCCCGGCAATGGTGTCGTCGTCATTGGCAACGAGCAACGAGGTGATCTTGTTCTCCTCGAGAAGTCGCAGCGCTTCTGCGGCCAGCACATCTTCCGAGGTTGTCTTGCAGTCCGTATGCATGACGTCTCGTATCAGCGTCGTCCGGATATCTGCGCCGGTGTCCAGCGTGCGGCGAAGATCGCCGTCGGTGTAAATTCCGAGAATCCTGTTGTCGGCGTCGACTACGGCCGTCATGCCGAGGCCCTTGTCAGTCATTTCGAGCAGTGCATCGCGCAGGGAAACATCGTCTGTCACAGCCGGAATCCGGTCACCGGTGCGCATCACATCCGACACACGCAAAAGCAGGCGCTTGCCAAGGCTGCCACTCGGATGAGAGCGCGCAAAATCCTCTGCCGTGAAGCCGCGATTTTTCAGGAGTGCTACCGCCAGGGCATCCCCCATCGCGAGCGTTGCTGTCGTACTTGCTGTCGGCGCCAGATTCAGCGGGCAGGCTTCTTCCGCGACGCTAATATCGAGATGTACATCGGCCGCCTCCGCCATGGTTGAGCGGGGGTTGCCAGTGATTGACAAAAGCCTCGCACCCATGCGTTTAACAACCGGGAGAATCGTGACGACCTCTGCCGTTTCGCCCGAATAGGAGATCGCCAGCAGCGTGTCCTGGCTGGTGATCATGCCAAGATCGCCATGGCTGGCTTCTGCCGGGTGCATAAAAAATGCCGGCGTGCCCGTCGACGCGAGTGTCGCAGCGATCTTGTTGCTGACATGCCCGGATTTTCCCATGCCTGTCACGACGATCCGTCCAGGCGTATCCATGCAGAGCTGGCATGCGGCTACAAAGTCGTTGCCCAGACGAGACTTGAGTGAATCGACAGCGCGCGCCTCGATATCCAGAACGTTGGCGGCGAGCGCGAGCAGTTCGTCCTTGGTCAGCGTGTCAGGCAACTCGAATCCTCAATCGATTGGGTATCGCCATAGTCTAAACCTTTGCTTATATGTTTTGGGCAATCACGTAACCAGCGTAGGCGATAAAAGCGAGGAACAGGGCCAGGCCTTCGAGGCGGCTAAGTTTGGCCTTGCCGTCGTAGTCGTAGGTCATGGCAAACAACACGAGTGTAAACGCCACCATGACGAAGATATGCAATGACAAGACGGATGGCGGCAGCGAGGCAGGCTCGATCGATGCAGCGACGCCGATAACTGCCAGCAGGTTAAAAATATTGGAGCCGACGATATTGCCGATCGCCAGACCGTATTCGCCTTTAAGAGCGCTGGCCAGCGATACGGCCAATTCCGGCAGGCTGGTGCCGAACGCGACGACGATAATGCCGATAACGACGTCCGAAACCTGCAGCATGCGCGCAATGCCGACAGCGCCGTCGACGAGCAGTTCCGCGCCGATCAGGAGGGTTCCGAGGCCGACGATCAGCCAGACCACGGCCATCATCATGCTGACATCGGTCGGGATCTCCGCGTCGAAGTCTCGAGCGATCGGGTCATTTGCTGCGGAGCGCAGACCAAGGCGAGCCAGCCAGACCATGACGATTATCAGGCCGGTAAGTAACACGATGCCATCGATGCGACTCAGGAACGAATCGAGAAACAGCGACACGGTCAGTAGCGAGACGGCCAACAGTGCGGGCATTTCGCGACGCAATGTCGCAGATTCCAGCAAAATGGGCCGAATCATGGCAGTCAGGCCGAGCACAAGACCGATATTGAATATGTTGGACCCTATCGCGTTGCCGAATGCGAGCCCCGGCTTGCCCTGAAGTGCCGCGATGACCGAAACGAGGATTTCCGGAGCCGAGGTGGCGAAGGCCACGACGGTGAGGCCGATGAGGAGCGGCGCGACACCCAGGTTACGTGCCGCCGCCGCGGCACCGTGCACAAAGCGATCCGCGCCCCAAATAAGGAGCACGAGGCCTGCGACCACCAGGAGAGTATTTTCAAGCATACGGAATCGTAATCGAAACGGCCGAATATGATACACAAATAAGCGTTAGCGGATAGGCCGCAACGCAAATTGCAGTTACACTGCGCAGCCCTGAATTAAGCGCAAACGGTCAGTCATGGACCCAACGGATATCACAGCTCTCATAGAAGCCGGCTTCGACAATGCCATCGTCAAGGTCATGAGCCCGGACAACACACACTTTGAGGCGCTGGTTGTCGCTTCGGAGTTCGAGGGATTGCGATCCCTGGCACGCCACCAGTTGGTCTATAAATGCCTGGGCGCCCTGGTCGGTAACGAGATCCACGCGTTATCGATAATGGCACTGACGCCAGACGAGTGGCGGGATAAGCAAGACCAGGCCTGAGGCCGCTTCTGGCTAGCGAATCTCCTCGGGGCGCTCAACCGCGGTGACCGTCGCCTTGAATCGCTGACCGTCCCGCAGGCCAACGACCTCAACCTTGTCGCCGGGCACGGTGCTGGCGGAAATAAGCAATGCCTGCCGGCGGGAGTACACGGGCTCGCCATTCATTTCGATTATGACGTCGTTGATTTGCAGGCCGGCGCTGGCGGCCGGACCGCCCTCGTAGACATCGGTCAGCAGGATTCCTGTGCCGGTCTCGATACCCATGACCGACCGTTCGGCCTCGGTAAGATCGTCGGGCAAAAGGCCCATATACCCGCGAATTACCCGGCCATGTTGCTTGATCTGTTCGACGACACCTCGAACCAGGTCGATCGGGATGGCGAAGCCAATGCCCTCTGTGCCCGAATCCTGCGCAAGGACCGCCGTATTGATGCCAACGAGTTCACCGTGGCTATTGACCAGCGCACCGCCGGAATTGCCGGCGTTGATTGCCGCATCGGTCTGGATGAAATTCTCGAAAGTGACCAGGTTGAGGAGGCTGCGGCCTGTAGCGCTGACGATGCCCTGCGTGACGGTCGTCGTCAGGCCATAGGGATTGCCGATTGCGAGTACCACGTCGCCGATGCGCAGCCGCTCGGACTGGGCGAGCCGAATTGCGGGCAATTCTCCCAGGTCCAATTTCAGCAAGGCCAGATCGGTTTCTGCGTCAACACCTACAATGATCGGGATGGTGAGGGTGCCATCCGAAAGGCGGACGCGGATCTCGGTGGCTTCCATCACAACGTGGTAATTCGTCACCAAGTAGCCTTCCGGATCAATGATCACGGCCGAGGCGAAGCTCGTGTCGACCCGAAAGCGCGTGCGCTCGGTGGCGCTGACGGTCTCCTGGACCAGGCGCTTTGTATAGATATTTGCGACCGAGTGGGCGCTTGCGGCGACCGCATCGGCATAGCTCGCGGGGCTTCCGTCGTTTCTGGCTATTCCCGGCATCAGGTCGGGACGGACGAGCACGACCAGAAATGCGACCGCCAGGCCGACGACGACCGACTGCAATACAAAGACAAAAGCTGACTTGATATCCGCCACCTGACGTCCTGGCTATCCTTAAATGTCCGTTGTTAGCACCTAGCCAATTTCGTTTGGCCACGTGTATAATGCGCCGTGGTTCCGCACCTAGGTCCGGGGCAACCGTCATCCTGACGGCAAACCGGGCTTGCTGCAAATCTACCAGTTTCGAAACAAAGCATAAAAGCGCTGAATTTGGGGCCGCCGAAAAGAGCGGCATATGGGAGTGCCTGATGACCGAAGACGACCTTGATCGCAATAGGCGTCATTTTCTGACTGTTGCAACTATCGCTACCGGGGCCGTAGGCGTCGGGTTCGTTGCAATTCCTTTCCTGTCTTCACTGAAGCCCAGTGCCCGAGCGCAAGCGCTTGGAGCGCCGGTCGAAGTGCCGCTGGGCTCGATACAGCCGGGCGAGATGGTTCGTGTTCTCTGGCGTGGCAGGCTTGTATTTGTCCTGCGGCGCGACGAGAAGATGCTGGCCAGCTTGCCGGAAATCGTGGATGAGCTGCGCGACCCGAATTCCGAGGTCGTCGAACAGCAGCCCGATTACGCCGCAAATGACACGCGCTCTTTGAAGCCCGAGTATCTCGTCGTCGAGGGATCGTGTACGCATCTTGGTTGTGCGCCCCTCGAAGATTTCGAGGTACGGCCTGCCGAAGACTGGGGTGGCGGATTCTTTTGCCCGTGTCACGGGTCGAAATTTGACCTCGCCGGACGCGTCTACAAGGGCGTGCCGGCTCCGACTAATTTGCGGGTTCCACCGCACCGGTTCGTCAGGGATGACCTGATTCTGATCGGTCAGGACACGGGAGCAGCGTAATGGCCAGAATCGAAGCAGAAGTTGGCAAGCCGCAGGGCGGCCTGATGAAATGGATCGACGATCGCTTCCCGTTTACGAAAACGATGAAGTACCACGTTACCGAGTACTACGCGTCGAAGAACTTCAACTGGTGGTTCGTGTTCGGTGTGCTTGCCATGGTTGTGCTGGTTATCCAGCTTGTCACTGGCATCTTCCTGACAATGAACTACAAACCAGCGGCAGCCGAAGCGTTTGCCTCGGTTGAGTACATCATGCGCGATGTCGAGTGGGGGTGGCTCATTCGCTACATGCATTCGACCGGCGCATCGTTCTTCTTTATCGTCGTTTACCTGCACATGTTCCGTGCGATGCTATACGGCTCGTACAAAAAGCCGCGTGAACTGATCTGGCTGATCGGCATGATGATCTTCTTCGTCCTGATGGCCGAAGGATTTGCCGGCTACCTGTTGCCGTGGGGCCAAATGTCTTACTGGGGTGCCCAGGTGATTATTTCGCTGTTCGGTGCAATACCGGTTGTCGGTGACGGGCTTGTCGAATTTATTCGCGGTGACTACTCGATCTCGGATATCACGCTCAATCGCTTCTTTGCACTGCATGTCATCGTGTTGCCGCTGGCCTTGATCGGACTGATTTTCGTCCATATCGTGGCGCTGCACGAAGTTGGCTCGAACAATCCCGATGGCATCGAAATCAAGAAGAACAAGGGACCGGATGGTATTCCTCTCGATGGTGTGCCGTTCCACCCGCATCACACGTCCAAGGACCTGATCGGGATTATCGTTTTCCTGATGATCTTCAGTGCAGTGGTGTTCTTTGCGCCGGATATGGGCGGCATGTTCCTCGAACACGCCAACTTTGAGCCCGCAAATTTGACGGCGACGCCGGAGCACATTGCGCCGGTCTGGTACTACACGCCGTACTACGCGATCTTGCGAGCCGTGCCGGATAAACTCTGGGGCTTCATCTTGTTCGGTCTCTCGGTCTTGCTGCCGGTATTCCTGCCGTGGCTCGACCGATGTCGGGTCCGCTCAATCCGTTACCGCGGATGGATGTACAAGACGGCGCTGAGCATCTTCGTGGTTACATTCCTGACGCTGGGTTGGCTTGGACTGCAGCCGGCTACTGAAACCTACGTGTTGTTGGCAAGAATATTCTCGGTGCTCTATTTCGCGTTCTTCCTGCTAATGCCGTTCTACACGGCTGCAGATAAGACGAAGCCGGTGCCAGACAGGGTGGTCTACCATGACTAAGTGCAAGAAAATAGCCAGTTTGATAACGCTGAGTGCGTGCCTTTTTGCATCGCAGGCGATGGCCGCAGGTGGCTCCGTTCACCTTGAGCCGGCAGAGATCGATCCGGACAATGTCTCGTCTCTACAGCGTGGTGCGCGCAATTTCATGAACTACTGCTCTGGCTGCCACTCGGCCCAGTACGTCCGATTCAACACTATTGGCAAGAGCCTTGGCTTGTCGGAAGAGCAGCTGGTAGACAACCTGATGTTCAATGCCGACAAGACGTTCGAGACGATCAAGTCTTCGATGCCGTCGGCGGATGCCGCGCGGTGGTACGGTAAGGCACCGCCCGACATGTCATTAATGGCACGCGCCAAGGGTACGGACTACGTCTACAACTTCCTCAAGGGCTTTTACGTTTCGCCGGAGAGCCCGACCGGTGTGGATAACCTTGTTCTTGCAGGCACGAGCATGCCGCACGTCTTATGGGAGTTGCAGGGCTTTCAGTCAGCAAATTTCGAGCATCACGAGAACGAAGATGGTTCTGTGACGACAACGTTCGAGGGTTTCGAGCAACTGAGCCCTGGCAGCATGGATGCAGAAGACTACGATGACTTCGTTCGCGACACGGTCAATTTCCTGGCCTACATCGCCGAGCCGATTCGCTCCGATCGCCGCAAGCTGGGGGTCTGGGTCATCATGTTCCTGATCTTCTTCTTCATATTGGCGGTTCAATTGAAAAAACAGATTTGGAAGGACGTCAAGTAATGGCAGTAATCGCTAACAGACGATCGGTAATGACGCTGTTCTCACGGCCGACAGATATTCACAGCCACCGTACACGGCTGGTATTGGCCGAAAAGAACATCAACATTGAGATCCATCAAATCATCGGGCCTGACTTGCCCGAAGACTTGATGGATCTCAATCCGTACCACACGGTTCCGACGCTGGTTGATCGTGACCTGACGTTGTACGACTCGCGAGTGATCATCGAATACCTTGACGAACGTTTCCCGCATCCACCATTGATGCCGGTTGATCCCGTTACGCGCGCCCAGTTCCGTCTGGCATTGTTCCGCATCGAAACCGATTGGTATTCGATTGCCGAGGAGGCTGAGAACAGCAATGACGGCAAGCTTGGAACGAAGTCTCGCAAGATGCTTCGCGAGAGTATTCTGCAGAGCGCGGAGTTGTTCGGCGCGAGACCGTATTTCCTGAGTGAGGAGTTCTCGCTCGTGGATTGCACGATCGCGCCACTGCTGTGGCGCTTGCCTGTGTACGGCGTCGACCTTGGACCGGATTCTGAAGCGATCGAAGCCTATATGGAGCGTGTATTTGCACGCCGTTCTTTCCAGGAGAGCCTGACTGAGCTCGAGCAGGAAATGCGCTTGTAGTAATTAGGAGTCAGTACCTTTAGGGTAGGGGCAGTCTCCTGGTTCAAATACTGGAGAAAGGTAAAGCCCCCGATTTACTGCCTTATGTTAGGTCCCGCCCAGCACGCCGAAACGGTGGTAAAGTACCCGCAGGGTTAGGCAAACGCTCTGGAAACACATTGAACATCGCAAGCCGCTCAAAGCGCCCCTATCTGATTCGTGCGATGCACGAATGGATGGCCGATAACGGCCACACGCCACATATCGTCGTCGATGCGTCTTTTGACGGTGTCTGTGTTCCCGTTGAGCACATCAAGGATGGCAAGATCATCCTGAATATCAGTGATACCGCCGCGCATAACCTCAAGCTGACGAACGATGCGGTGAGTTTTCGCGCGCGCTTTGGCGGTGTGCCGTTTGATGTCTGGGCGCCGGTCCGCTCGGTACTCGGAATCTATGCCCGCGAGACCGGGCAAGGGATGATCTTCTCGCACGACACGGAGCAGGCTGAGGCCGAGCCACCCGAATTACAGGAAGAAGTCGTTGAGACGCGCTCGCGTCCGCACCTGAAGATCGTCAAGTAGGAGCGGCGATTCGCCGCGAAGCGAAGCGGCGACCGTCAGGTCGCATTCAATCCGTGCCCAATAGCGTCGTATCAATCAGATCGCACAGGCAGTGAATCACCAGGAGGTGTACTTCCTGAATTCTGGCCGTCCGGGTCGCAGGTACGCGAATCTCAACATCACCTTCGGCGAACATGTCCGCCATGCGGCCGCCGTCACGTCCTGAAAATGCAACCACTTTCATGCCGCGTTCGTGCGCGGCGTCGATCGCGCGAATGACGTTCTCCGAATTACCGGATGTCGAAATACCGAGCAGGACGTCACCCGGCTTTCCGAGTGCTCGCACCTGTTTCGAGAATATCTCTTCATAGGAGTAGTCATTGCTGATCGACGTTATTGTCGAAGCGTCTGTCGTCAACGCCATTGCGGGGAGACCCGGCCTCTCCATCTCGAAGCGGTTCAGGAGCTCTGACGAGAAATGCTGTGCATCTGCTGCCGATCCGCCATTTCCGCAACTCAGGATCTTGCCGTCCGCCAGCAGCGCATCGCTCATTACGCGTCCTGCAGCCGCGATACTTTCCGCGATCGCGTCGGCAGCAGTTTGTTTGGTCGCAATACTCTCCGCGAAATGATCGCGAACTCGGCTCAGAGGGTCCATGGGTGCTCCGGAAGGAATAGTCCACGCAATTCTAGCAAGGGTCAGAGCGTCGAGTCATCGGGTCGAAAGGCATCGCGTATCCAGCAGATGGATGGCGGGTCATTACCTTCGATGGCGACGACGTCGAAACGCATGACGTGGCTGGCGTAGGCGCCGTTCCTCGCATAAAACATTGCGGCCGTGCGGATAATCCTGCGTTGCTTGTGCCGATCGACGGTATGACTCGGCTGCGCGAAATTCGCTGTGGTTCGATAGCGGACTTCTATAAACGCCAGGCACTGATCGTGAATCATGATCAGGTCGATTTCGCCACCGCGGCAACGAAAGTTACGCGCGACCGGCCGCAGGCCCTGAGTGACGAGGTAATCAAATGCCGCGCTTTCTGCGCGGGCGCCTACAGGTCCAGTTGCTCGACGTTCCATGGTGAGTCGTCCGCCGCTTCCGGCACGATGATCTCGCCCTCATCGGTCATGTCCTGAATAGGCCCACCGGCATTTTCAGGGTCGGGCAGAGCTACGACTTCGCCGTTCTGAAATTGTGCCCACGCGAGGCGCCGGTGAACGCGGCCGGTCTGATCGAGAAACAGGGTTCCCGACGCGCCATCAAGTTCATCCATGACGCTGCCTCGAGCAGCGAACAGGGAGGCGATCAGGTTGTAGGCGTCATAACCCATGGCGTGGAGGCGAGTGACTCGCCGCTCTTCCGGCCAGTATTCGTCGAACTGCGCCGGCAGATGCGCGATCCACGGCTGCGGATCCACGACCCATGGCGTATCGGCGAACATGATGCCATTGAGATCCGAGTTGGAGCGTCCGTCCAGTGAGTTGACCGACGACGTCGAATAGACGGGAAGATCGCCCGAGTAATGAAACTTCAACTGAGCTTTCAGAAGACGCCCTGCTGGAGCGTCGGTGGCGAGGAAGATGAACTCCGCGTCCTGCCGTCTGCGAGGATCAAACTGCAGAGCCCGTCCAATGTTCGCGCGCAGGCGAGTGTAGCGTTGCACACTGCCAGACAGACCCATGAGGTTTTCGATGTCGTTGGAGAAATCCTGGTTGCCAGGCGTGTAGCTGCGATAGTCGAGCAACGTGCCGCCCAGCCCTTCGAATTCTGTCGTGAAACTCATTAACAAACGGCGGCCCCAGTCGTTGTTGGGAACCAGGGCGACAGCGCGTCCGTGTCCGTCATTCAGCGCGCGCTGTGCTGCCGACGCGGCCTCGTCTTCAGGAGAAAGCGCAAACTGATACAGGCCGGGTGGGGCCAGCGTGCCGTCGGGCAGGTAGTTGAGTGTCAGTACCGGTACCGGCACGAGAATGTCGTTCGCCAGTTCGGCTACGTTGCGCCGCAGCAAGGGACCAACGACGAACTCCGCGCCATCGGCGACCGCTGCAGCGTATGCAGCACTGGCACCTCCCTCAGCGTTAACGTCATAAATGCGCACACTTTGTTGATCGTCCAGGCCGGAGGCCGTCGCAAAGTAGGCCCCCAGGAAGCCGTTTTGTACGGCTCGGCCAGCGCTCGCCGCGTTGCCCGACAACGGCAGCAACAACGCGATCTGGCGCGGGTAGTCGAGCAACAAGTGTTCAGGGAGATCGAGGTCGCCCAACACAGTCGTCGCCGGGTGGTTGGGATTTTCCTCGCGCCAGCGGACCAGCCCATTACTCCAGCCGACGCCCTGCTGTCCGGTCGCGGTGGCTATTGAACCGATTGTCAGCCAGCCATGCACGACCGGGTCCGTGTTGGTTTCCGCGGCATTTCTGAGCACGGTCGGGCTACTGACGAGCAGGCCCTGCCACAGTCGAGCTCGGTTGCGTTCGACATCACGCCGATTGTCGAGCCAGCTTTCCCGTTGAGTCATCAGTTCGATGGCGCGCACCGGGTCCTGATTTTGAATCCACGCATCGGCTCGCAGTACTTCGACACGCAGCCGATCGCGCTCCGACAGGGATTGCCGGCTCAATGGTTCGAGGAGGCTTAACGCCGCATCCGCATCACCGTTATAGAGGTACAACGCGGCTCGGTTCGTATCCCAAAGTGGCAATTGGGGGCCAGACGACGGGCGTGGAACGTCGCGGAAGGCACTGCGCGCCCTGCTGACGTCTCCGGCATCCAGGTACTGCTCCACAGCCAGCAGCGTGTAGCGATCACGCTCACTGCCGGTCGCGGTGACCGCCAGGCCCATATAAGCGCCGGCTGCCTCGTCGTGGTCGCCATAGTCGGCCATGCGTTGTGCGCGGCTTTCGCTTGATCCACCAACCCCGCCAACGCTGGTTGTGTCGCACGCGGCCAATGTGAGCAGCCCCAACAACAAGACGAGAATGCTTGCTTGTGAGCGTTGTTCGGATGCAGGATGTCGAAGCTTCTTGATCATTTTCTTTCTAAACCGGATTACGGATTCCTGGCCAGATGAGCGGCACTCTGTTTGTAGTAGCAACGCCGATTGGCAACCTTGAAGACCTGACGTCGCGAGCGAGCCAGACGCTTGCTGCGGTGGATCTTGTTGCAGCCGAGGATACCCGGCACACAAAGCGATTGCTATTAACAATCGGTGCAAAACCGGCACTTATGTCGCTGCATGATCACAATGAAGAACAGGTGGTTCACGGGCTTATTGAATCACTGAAAGATGGCAAAGATGTGGCGCTGGTTAGCGATGCAGGTACGCCACTGGTCAGTGACCCCGGCTATCGCCTCGTAAAAGCAGCACACGAGCATGGCGTCACCGTCGTGCCGATTCCGGGTCCAAGCGCCGTGACGGCGGCGCTTTCGGCGGCCGGGTTACCAACAGACCGGTTTTGCTTCGAGGGGTTTGCTCCGGCGAAACGCGCGGCTCGCCAACAATGGCTGCGAGATCTGGCGTCCGAGGAGCGCACGCTCGTGATGTTTGAGTCAGTGCATCGGATTGCGGATTGCCTGTCCGATCTCGTCGATATTCTTGGTGCCGATCGCAAAGCGTTCATTGCTCGGGAACTGACCAAAATGTATGAGCAGTGCGTTCAGGCGAACCTGGGTCAGTTGCGGCAACTAATCGACGACGGGGAGATCGTTGGCAAGGGAGAGTTCGTCATCGTGGTGAGCGGCGCGGAACCGTCGATCGAATCGGCACTCGATATCGACCGCCTGCTGACTGAGCTGGCAGCCCATCTTTCGGCCAAGGATGCCGCAAGAGTTGCAGCCAATATTTCGGGTCAGAAAAAAAACGATTTGTACCAAAGACTGCTTCTGCTCAAAGACGAATCAGCGCGCTCATAGCCAGCGACGCACCCGATCGCGATACGGGCCAAACTGATCCCCAAACGCGTGTGCGAGTTTGTCTTCCTCGTAGGGGCAGAAGACGAAGTCGATAATCAGGAAGAACACCAGGGCCGCCAGGTAGAGGAACAGACCACCCGAGCCCAGTGCCGTTCCAAGAAGCATCAGGACGATTCCGAGGTACATCGGGTTGCGAGTGAGTCGATACACATCATCCGTGATCAACACCGTGGTGCGTGCGTTGGGACATATAGCCGTCGCGTGAACGCGGAACAGCCACCAGGCGCGCAGCATAATCAGGAATCCGATGGCGGCGACCACGGCACCTCCAGCCATTGATACCGGTAGCGGTGGCCAGGCCAATTCTGTTGGCGCCACTAGTTGCAGTGCGGCGGCGGTCGCGACTAACGTGAGGGCGATCCTGGGAGGTTTGTAACTCAGCATGCGCGGGCAGGGGTTTGTGATCGGGTTCATGTCGTTTCTCCTTGTTTGAGGTTGCGGTGCAAGGTTTCCAGCGTGCGTCGCGTCGTGGCGATATCGGCGATCTCGATGTCTGCGTAGAGTGCATCGAGCAACGTGTCTTCGTTGCGCCGAATCTCAGCGAACGTATCGCGCCCGAGTTGGCTGAGCCGCAGCAGGGGCGAGCGTTTGTGCTGTGGATTCTCGCGTGCGCGAAGCAGCCCTTCCTCCAGCAGGCGATTTGCAGTTACCTGTACGTGCTGCCGGGAAACCTGGTAGCGCCTGGCAATTTGGGGAACAGTCAGTTCTGAATCGGGGTAGAGGAATTCCAAAACTGCCCGGTCTGCCGCCGTAAGACCCGAGTGCCTCAGGTAGGCATCAGCTTCCTCGGCCATAGCCCGGAACAGCCGGCGAATCAGCCAGGTGACTTTATAAGCATCGTTGCCAGTGTTCATCGGTGAAGTGTCCAATTTGACAAGTGGGTTGTCATTATGGATATTGACAATCCACTTGTCAAGTTCTTCCTGTAGACTCCGCCCCCGAGAAAGCCGGAGTTGGCCAGACAATCGCTGTAGTTCGCTATGGAGGAAAGTCCGGGCTCCTTCGGACAGGGCGCCAGGTAACGCCTGGGGGGCGTGAGCCCATGGAAAGTGCCACAGAAAACAGACCGCCGACCTCGGTCGGTAAGGGTGAAAAGGTGCGGTAAGAGCGCACCGCGCGACTGGTAACAGTTCGCGGCACGGTAAACCCCGCCCGGAGCAAGACCAAATAGGGGAGCAGGGTCGCTTGCGGCCCGCCGTCGGTTCCGAACGGGCTCCCGGGTAGGTTGCTTGAGGTAGCTGGCGACAGCTATCCCAGATGAATGGTTGTCGATGACAGAACCCGGCTTATTGCCGGCTCCGGCTTTCTCACTTCGTTTCTTATATAAAACAAAGAGTTACAATAAGACCTGCCGTCCCGACAGGACTTTGTGCGCGGCTCGCGCAAATCGATCCGAAACTGGTCGGCATTTCACGCCTGTCTCCGTCTCGCGACCCGTTTTTGAGGGGTTCTCTAGGAAGTACGCATAAGCATTTGATTTTGTTCGCGCGAACCTTGCCACAATTCGCCCTGATTCGGCCACCGGATCGCCCCTAAGTCACTGTAGAACAACACTTAATTAGCAAGCTCTGTTGACGCTCACAAGGGGCGGCACCTATAGTGTTGAAAAGTGGATAAAAGTGGGAGGAAAGGGGCAGCCCGCCCAAATTTCGCGCCTTAAAGAGCGAAATCGGCGGCGATCCGATAAGTCGTGTTTCGAGGGGCCACCAAAGTTTCGTTGGACGCCAAGGGGCGTATGGCAATACCGACCCGTTACCGGGAGCGGATTGCTGCCCGTTGCGATGGCCAGATCATCGTTACCGTCGATAAGGATCACTGTCTCCTGGTTTATCCGATGCCCGATTGGGAGGAGCTCGAGCGCAAGCTCGTGCGGCTGCCCAGCATGAACAAAGTCGCCCGTCGAATTGTGCGAATTATGGTCGGTTATGCGACCGAGGTCGACATGGACGGAAGCGGCCGGATTCTCCTCTCCAAGGAGCTCAGGGAATTCGCGAGTCTCGAAAAGCAGGCAATGCTGATCGGGCAGGGCAACAAATTTGAACTTTGGGATGAAGCGACCTGGAACGAAAAACGCGATGCATGGCTGAACGAGGACGATGACGGCGAAATGCCGGCCGACCTCGAGTCAATCTCGTTCTAGGGCGTTGTTCAAACCATGAGCAGCAACGCGCATGTGCCGGTGCTGCTGGGGCCGGTCCTACAAGGGCTGAAAATAAAACCAGACGGCTGTTACGTCGACGGAACGTTCGGTCGCGGGGGACACAGTAAGGAAATTCTGAAGCAACTCGGAGACGCCGGCAGGCTGATCGCTATCGATCGTGATCCACAAGCCATTGCCGCCGCTCCCGCTTCTCTTACTGCAGATCCGCGTTTCGAACTGATCAGAGGTGAAAGTGCGCGACTTGAGACATTCATTGGTGAAAGAGGGCTCGCGGGCAAAGTCGACGGCCTCCTTTTCGACCTGGGCGTCTCATCACCGCAACTGGATGAGGCCGATCGAGGCTTCAGTTTCATGCGCGATGGCCCGCTCGACATGCGAATGGACCCGGATTCAGGCAAGTCGGCCAGTGAATGGCTGGCGACTGTGGATGAGCAAGAGTTGAAGTACGTGCTGCGGAAATACGGTGAGGAAAATAATGCGAGCCGCATTGCTCGCGCCATTGTGAAGGCACGCGAAGAGGGGCCAATCTCTCGCACCGCGCAGCTTGCTCGCATTGTTGAGGAAGCGGCACCGAAACGCGGCCAGAAGAAACACCCGGCGACAAAAACCTTCCAGGCTATCCGTATCGCGATCAACGGCGAACTTGAACAGCTTGAGGCTGTGCTCGCGCAGTCGGTCGACGTGATGCGCAAAGGGGCGCGACTGTGCGTCATCAGCTTTCACTCGCTCGAGGATCGTATCGTCAAGCGCTTCATGCGCGACGCATCTCGCGAGTCGGAGCAGTACCGCGGCATGCCCGATGTTCCTGAGGAATTCCAGCCGAGGTTACGGACGATCGGCAAAGCGATCAGCGCGACCGATGAAGAAATCGACGCTAATCGACGTGCACGCAGCGCGCATCTTCGAATTGCGGAGCGAACCTGATGCAAATGAAGCAACAGCCGTTCCTGCTCGTGTTCGTATTCGCCGTTGTGTGCGTGCTCAGTGCCATGGCGCTCGTCTACACAAAGCACGAATCGCGAAAGTTGTTCGTTGAGCTCGAGGGGCTAACGCACGAACGCGACGACCTGAATATCGAATGGGGACAGCTGCAGATAGAACAAAGCACCTGGGCCCAGCATGCGCGAATCGAACAGGTAGCAAAAGACGACTTGTCGCTCGTACGTCCCGAGGCAGCGGAAATACTTGTCATTGAGAGACCATGAAACGAGGAGCAGAAACAAAACAACAAACTGCACGACGCTTCGTCGGCAGAGTGACGCTGGTTACCGTGTTCTTCGCGATGCTGGCGTCCTCCCTTGTTGCGCGCGCCGTCTATCTGCAGGTCCTGGATAAGGACTTCCTGAACCAGCAGGCAGACACGCGTCACCTGCGCACGGAAAAGATCTCCGCGCACCGCGGCACGATAACTGACCGTTACGGCGAGCCGCTGGCAATCAGTACGCCGGTTGACTCAATCTGGGTGAACCCGAAGCAGTTTGCACCGGCTGTCGACAGTGTTCCGCAACTGGCAAACGCACTTGGCGTCGACTCGCAAATACTCATGCGCCGCATCACGCGCAGCATGGACAAAGAGTTCTTGTACCTGAAGCGCCACCTTAGCCCGGAACGTGCTGCGGAAGCGCTCGCCCTGAAGCTGCCCGGCGTTAACGTGCAGCGTGAGTACCGTCGATACTACCCGGCGTCAGAAGTCACGGGCCATGTCGTCGGTTTTACGAATATTGATGATGCTGGCCAGGAAGGTCTTGAGCTCGCGTTCAACCACTGGCTCGCCGGCGAGTCGGGTGCCAAGCGGGTCCTCAAGGATCGCCTCGGTCGCTCCATCGAAAATGTTGCGAGCATCCGGCCACCGCATCACGGCAAGGACTTGCGCACGAGTCTCGATCTGCGACTGCAGTACCTCGCCTACCGCACGCTCAAAGCCGCAATTAAAACGCATCACGCTCGTTCGGGTTCCATTGTCGTTCTTGACGTAAAGACCGGGGAAGTGCTGGCGATGGTCAACCAGCCAACTTACAACCCCAACGATCGCGCGCAGTTTGCCGCGGAGCGCTATCGCAACCGTGCCATCACAGACATCTTTGAGCCCGGCTCGAGCCTGAAGCCGCTCGTCGTGGCGGCAGCTCTCGAGAGCGGTCAGTACCGTCCATCCAGCATCGTTGATACCGCGCCAGGGTTCATCGTCGTTGGTCCGAAGAAGATCGAAGACACACGCAACCTGGGCCGCGTCAGTTTGACGACCATCCTTGCTCGCTCATCGAACGTCGGCATAACCAAGCTTGCAATGACGCTGCAGCCCGACCAACTGTGGGACACGATGACGAAATTCGGTCTCGGCGAACTAACCGCGAGCGGCTTCCCGGGTGAGTCGGCCGGCATGCTGACCCATTTCAGCAACTGGCGCCCAATCAGCCAGGCGACACTGGCTTACGGCTACGGCATCTCGGTCACACCGCTGCAACTGGCCCAGGCCTATGCAGCCATTGGCGACGACGGACGGATGCGGCAGATCTCGCTGGTCGCGCTGGACCAGCCGAACCAGGGTGACCAGGTAATCAGCCCGGAGTCCGCCACGGCGGTCCGGCGGATGCTTGAGGAAGTTGTACGTCCCGGCGGTACCGGAACCAAGGCGGCCGTGAATGGCTACCGCGTTGCCGGAAAGACTGGCACGGCCTGGAAATTTGCCGCCGGCGGCTACTCCGAGGACAAGTACATATCGATTTTTGCCGGCCTTGCACCGGCCAGTGACCCCCGCCTTGCAACCGTCGTTGTGATTGACGAACCTGGTGGTGAGCTTTACTACGGCAGCGATGTGGCGGCGCCTGTTTTTGCGGACGTCATGTCGGAGTCGCTGCGCCTTCTCGCCGTCGCTCCCGATGCCACGCAGGCTCGCGATCCAAACAGCGCCATGCAGGCAATGGCAACCAGGCCGGAGAACCAATGAGCATGCCGGCCGAACACATGAATGCTGCGCCCACTCTTGCTGATTTGCTGCAGGGATACGCACAAGCCCCGGAGATTCCGGTGCAGGGGATTGCGAGCGATAGCCGCTTGTTGCAGCACGGATTCCTGTTCCTCGCGGTGCAGGGCATGAGCAGTCACGGGCTCGACTACCTTGAGCAGGCCAAACGAGCAGGTGTGTGTGCGATCGCGTGGGACACATCGACGGGCGCCGACCCGGGCGAGATCGGTGTTCCAGCGATCGCGATAGACGACCTGGCCGGCAAGCTTGGTGAGTTAGCCAATCGTTATTACGGGCGCCCCTCGGAACAACTGAAAGTCCTTGGCGTAACCGGCACCAATGGCAAGACAACGGTCGCGTGGTTGATTGCTCAGGCCCAGGAAATTCTGGGTGAGCGCTGCGCCTACCTTGGAACCCTGGGTTACGGCGTCGACGCTGTTGATGGCGGGGAGGGAATGACCACACCCGCGGCCGTCGAACTGCATGGTCATCTTGCCGATTTCGTGACGGCGGGAGCCACAAGCGCCGCGATCGAAGTGTCGTCGCATGCGTTGACGCAGGGGCGGGTGGATGGTGTCCGCTTTGATACCGCGATGTTCACGAACCTGACGCGCGACCACCTCGACTACCACGCGGACATGCGCGAGTACTTCGACAGCAAAGCGCAGCTATTTCTCGCTTGCCACCCGAAGGACCGCATCGTCAATGTCGACTCGGAATACGGTGTGCAACTCGCCGCACAGTGCGGAGAGGACGTAGTCAGCGTTTCAACAACCCCTGATCTTGCATCGAATGAGCGACCACATGTCTTCGTGCGCTCGATCATCGCGACAGAGCAGGGATTCGACGTCGCGTTTGTCAGCTCATGGGGTGCAGGTAACTTCGCTCTGCAGCTGCCGGGAGACTTTAATGTGGCCAACGCGGTACTCGTGTTGGCCCTGCTACTCAAAAAAGGTGTGCCGCTTGACGCTGCTTGCGACGTCATGTCGCAACTTAGCGCGCCACCTGGCCGCATGCAGCGCGTGGCCGTCGACGCAGTCGACAGATCCTTGCAGTGTATGGCTAAAGATGGCCCCGCTGCTTTTGTTGATTATGCGCACACGCCGGATGCCCTCGATGTAGCTTTGCGCGCATTGCGTGCGCATTGCCGCGGCAAGCTATGGTGCGTCTTCGGATGCGGTGGCGATCGCGACAAGGGCAAGCGCCCGCAAATGGGCAAGGTAGCTGAGCAACTCAGCGACCGCGTGGTTGTCACGACAGACAACCCGCGCTCGGAGGACACGCAGGCCATCCTCGACGACATCCTCACTGGCCTGGCGGACACGGACAAAGTAACGGTCATAGAAGATCGCGCTGCTGCCATTGCCTGGGCGATCGAGCAAGCTGCGGACAACGACGTCGTGCTGATTGCTGGTAAGGGTCACGAGAACTACCAGGAGTCGAACGGCGAGCGTATCGCGTTCTCCGATTACGCTGTCGCGCAGCAGGCGCTCGCAGCGAAGGAGGGCGGTCAATGATCGAGACTCTTTCGCAGGCCGCCACCTCGATGCAGGGCGAATTGCATGGCTCTGATCGCTCCTTTAAAGGCGTCAGCACCGACACACGCACGATCCGCGAGGGCCAGCTATTCTTTGCGCTGCAGGGGCCGAATTTCGATGGGCGTGACTACGTTGGCGTCGCGCGCGAGCAAGGTGCCGCCGCCGCAGTCGTATCCAGCCAGGTTAACGACGAGGCGACTCAAATTGTCGTGGACGACGCGAAGGCGGCACTCGGTCGCTTTGGCGCGGCGTGGCGGCAGGAACACGACGCAACCGTCGTTGGCATTACCGGCAGCAACGGCAAGACAACGCTCAAGGAGTTGATTGCCGCATGCCTCAAGCGGCAGGCGCCGACCCTGGCCACGCAGGGAAACCTGAATAACGATATCGGCATGCCGTTGATGCTCACGCGCATCGATGAGACACACCGCTACGCGGTGCTCGAGATGGGCGCCAACCATGCGGGCGAAATCGCCTACCTGGCGTCATTGGCCAGCCCGGACGTGGTCGTAATTACGAACGCTGGTGCTGCGCATCTCGAGGGCTTCGGCTCGATAGACGGAGTGGCGCGCGCAAAAGGGGAGATCCTCCAGGACAACAAGCGTCCGCAGGTGGCGGTGCTCAATGCGGACGATCCCTTCTTCGACTATTGGGCATCACTGGTTAGTGATGTCGCCTGCGTCAGTTTCGGGTTTCATGATTCGGCTGATGTTCGTGCGGACGACATTGCTGCTGGCGCCAGCGGCACGAACTTCACGTTGCACATTGCAAACGAGAGCGTCGTCGTCGCATTGCCGCTGGTCGGTGTACACAACGTGCGCAATGCCTGCGCGGCCGCCGCGGTCGCGCATGCGCTGGATGTGTCGCTCGACGATATTCGCGCCGGACTCGAAGATGTCAGCCCGGTCGCCGGTCGCCTGCAACCGGTTCGTGGCGTGCATGGCGCCACCCTGTTTGATGATAGCTACAACGCCAATCCACTGTCCGTTATTGCGGCGGCGGAATTCCTGTCGGCCCTGCCGGGCGAGAGCTGGCTTGTGCTTGGGGATATGAAAGAACTCGGGGACGATGCGAGCGAATTGCATCGCGAGGTTGGAGAAGCCGCGCGGGCAAGCGGTGTGAACCGCTTGTTCGCGTACGGCGACCTGGCCAGCAGTGCCGTTGAAGGCTTCGGCGAGAACGCCCGCTGGTACGGGTCGCTCGATGTGCTCGTCGACGAACTCAGCGAAGCACTGACAGCCGACGTGAGTGTGCTCGTCAAAGGATCCCGCTCGATGCGTATGGAGCGCGTTGTCGCCGCGTTGCATGAGCCGGACGCCGTGAGAAAGGAGGCCTGACCATGCTGCTGTATCTCACCAAGTACCTCGCGCAGTTTGAATCCGGTTTCAACGTGTTCAATTACCTGACGATGCGCGCCATCATGGGCGCGCTGACGGCCCTTGTAATTTCGTTCATTATCGGTCCGCGCATGATCAAGCGCCTGCAGGTAAACCAGCTTGGTCAGCCTGTGCGTGACGACGGACCTGAAACGCATTTGCTCAAAGCTGGCACACCCACAATGGGCGGCACGCTGATTCTCGCTGCGATCTCGATTAGCACACTGCTCTGGGCAAACCTCGAGAATCTCTACGTCTGGGTCGTGTTGTTCGTCACGCTGTCTTTCGGCGTCATCGGCTATGTCGACGACTACAAGAAACTCATCCTGCAGGACCCCGCCGGAATTTCGGCGAAGCAAAAGCTCTTCTGGCAGTCTAGTGCGGCCCTGATCGCCGCTGTAGCCCTGTACGTCGCGGCAACGGATGAGGTGCAGACCTCACTCCTGATTCCGTATTTCAAGGACCTGGCTATCCCCCTGGGTATGTTCCAAATTGTCGTGACGTACTTTTTTATTGTTGGCTTCAGTAACGCAGTCAATCTTACTGACGGCCTCGACGGTCTCGCTATCATGCCGACCGTCCTCGTCGGTGGCGCGCTGGGCATTTTCGCCTACGTCACCGGCAACGTGAACTTTTCCGATTACCTCGGTATTCCTTACGTGTCCGGCACCGGCGAAATACTCGTGTTCTGTACTGCGCTGGCTGGAGCCGGGCTCGGCTTCCTGTGGTTCAACACGTATCCCGCGCAGGTCTTCATGGGCGATATCGGCGCGTTGTCGCTTGGTGCAGCACTTGGCGCAGTCGCGGTCGTCGTTCGGCAGGAAATCGTGCTCGCGATCATGGGCGGCGTATTCGTCGTCGAAACGCTGTCGGTCATGATCCAGGTCGCGTCTTTCAAGCTGACCGGAAAGCGCGTATTTCGCATGGCCCCGCTGCATCACCATTTTGAACTCAAAGGGTGGGCCGAGCCGAAGGTCATCGTTCGATTCTGGATTATCACGGTCATTCTTGTGTTGATCGGTCTTGCGAGTCTGAAGATACGATGAGCACGTCTAACGCGAATACCGGCAAAGACCTGGTCGTGGGCCTCGGCGCCACCGGTCTGTCTATTGCCCGCTACCTCAAACGTAATGACACCGATGCGATTTTCTTCGACAGTCGTAAAGAGCCGCCTGGTCTGGGCGACTTGCACGATGTCTACCCGGACGCAGAGGTGCAGCTTGGCAACGAAAAACTACCGAAGAGCATAAATCGAATTATCGCCTCGCCGGGAATTCCTGACAGCCACCCGTTGCTGGAAAAGGCGCGCAAGAAGAAAGTAGAGATCGTCTCCGACATCGAGTTGTTTGCCCGTGCGACGGACAAGCCGTTTGTCGCGGTTACAGGCTCGAACGGCAAGAGTACGGTGACCACATTGCTGTATCACATGTGCCGGGCGGACGGCCGCGAAGTGCTCGCGGGAGGCAACCTCGGCGAGCCAGCACTCGACCTGCTCGAGAACGACGCTCCGGATATTTACATACTCGAGTTGTCCAGCTTCCAGTTGCAACGCACCGAGAAGTTGCCGGCCGACGTGGCGCTGCTACTGAACGTATCTCCGGATCATCTCGACTGGCATGCCGATGAGGACGAATACCGCGCAGCCAAGTATCGGGTCTTCAAGGACGTCGATGCGGCCGTTATCAATCGTGGCGATGCAGAAGCTGCCGAAAAAGCAAAGCACTGCAGCCAGGTCATCAGTTTTGGCCTCGATGCCCCGGAAGAAGGCCAATATGGCATTCGTGAGGAAGACGGCGAGAAGTACCTTGCGTGCGGCGATGCGCTGCTGCTGTCCACAAAGGACCTGGCACTCTATGGCTTGCACAACCAGTTGAATGCACTCGCAGCGCTCGCCGCTGGTGACTTGATTGGCCTGGACCTGGCCGGGATGTTGCAGGTTCTCATCGAGTTCCCGGGCTTGCCCCACCGCATGCAGTTTGTCGCCCGCATCGGTGCTGTCGACTACATCAACGATTCCAAGGCAACGAACGTTGCCGCGGCCGTCGCATCGATCCACTCGGTGGATACCATGCTCGTGCTGATCGCCGGCGGCGACGGCAAAGGCGGCGAGTTTGGCGACCTGGCCAATGCAATTGAAGGCAAACTCCGCGGTGCCGTGCTTATCGGCAAAGATGCCGAGAAGATCGCGCATGCCCTGGATACCGTCATGCCAGTGCATTTCGCCGAAAACATGGAGTCGGCCGTTCACATGGCGGCCACGTGCGCTGAGTCCGACGATACTGTGTTACTTGCTCCGGCTTGCGCGAGTCTCGATCAGTACGACAACTACATGGCACGCGGCGACGCGTTCTGTGCAGCCGTGGAGGCATTGAAGCGATGAGCACACGAAGCACGCTTATGCCATTCCCGGCGAGGCTCAGGACCGAACTGAAGATCGATCCGGTTCTTCTTACGATCGTGCTGGCACTTCTGCTGGGCGGTTTCGTTATTCTTGCCTCGGCCTCGATTTCGATTTCCGACAACGTAGCCGGGAACCCGTTTTTCTATATCCAGCGGCAATTGATTGCAGCCGCAATCGGCGCAGTTGTCGGTGGTGCCTGCCTGTTTATCCCGATGCGGGTCTGGCAAAACGTGGGTCCGCTATTGCTCTTTGCAGGACTTGGGCTACTGGTTCTGGTCCTGATTCCGGGCGTTGGGTACGAAGTGAATGGCAGCACTCGGTGGGTCCGTGTTGGCATCATGAATCTGCAGGTCTCCGAGCCCGCGCGCCTGTGTTTCCTGATGTATCTTGCCGGTTACCTGGTTCGCCGCAGCAAAGCACTGCGCGAAGAGTTCGTGGGCTTCCTGCGGCCGATGCTCGTGTTGACCCTGGCCTGTGTCCTGCTTCTCAAGGAGCCGGACTTCGGCGCCGCTATCGTGCTCCTGGCGACTGCGCTGACGATGATGTTCGTTGCAGGCGCTCGTATTCGCGACTTCATCGTGTTTTTCTCGGCGGCGGTCCTGGCGATGGCCGCATTGGCGATTACGTCGCCATACCGCATGAAGCGCGTCACCGGCTTCCTCGACCCATGGTCCGACCCGTTTGATTCGGGCTTCCAGTTAACGCAATCGCTAATCGCCATTGGCCGCGGCGAGTGGTTCGGCGTGGGCCTCGGCGAGAGCGTGCAGAAGCTCTTCTATCTGCCGGAAGCACATACCGATTTCGTATTCGCCGTGTTCGCCGAAGAGTTCGGCCTTCTCGGTTCCCTGACTTTGATCGCGCTCTTTTTGGCACTCCTCTGGCGCATCTTCAAGCTCGGCAAGCGTGCGCATGACGCCGAGCGTTTCTTCGAGGCCTACCTGGCCATTGGGCTGGGTACCTGGATGGGCCTGCAGGCCTTTATCAACGTAGGCGTCAATATGGGCTTGTTGCCCACCAAGGGCCTGACTCTGCCGTTGATCAGTTATGGGCGAAGCAGCCTGATCATCACGATGATCGGCATAGGACTATTGCTGCGTGTTCACCATGAACTCGCCGTCGATGCGAAGCCCGTCAATCGCAAGCGAGGTCGCAAAAAGAAATGAGTAAGCGACCAATACTTGTAATGGCTGGTGGCACGGGTGGACACGTCTACCCGGCGCTCGCGGTCGCGCGTGCCCTGGAGGCGCAGGCGCACGAAGTCGTCTGGCTCGGCACACACCGTGGCCTGGAATCGCGCGTCGTTCCCGAGGCTGGTATCGAGATCGAGTGGATCAGCATCAAGGGGCTGCGGCGCAAGGGCGCGCTGGCCGCTATCATCGCGCCACTACAAATTGGCTGGGCGCTGATGCAGTCGCTCGCCGTCATATTTCGTCGCCGTCCTGCTGCCGTGCTCGGCATGGGAGGTTTCGTCAGTGGACCAGGCGGCGTTGCCGCCTGGCTAACGAGACGTCCCCTGGTAATCCATGAGCAAAATGCCGCAGCAGGCATGACCAACCGTCTTCTGGCGCGTCTTGCCCGGGTTGTGCTGCAAGCCTTCCCGGGCAGTTTTAATTCTGATGTCGATGCGGAAACCGTCGGCAACCCTGTTCGTGAGGATATCGCGGCAGTGCCGCCGCCGCATGAGCGCTATGCCGACCGGCAGGGACCTCTTCGTGTTCTCGTGCTCGGCGGCAGCCAGGGTGCGCTGGCGCTGAATCGTACCGTGCCGGCGTCGCTCGCACTGCTTGATCCGGAGTTGCGCCCGGTCGTACGACACCAGTGCGGGGAACGCACGTTGGACATTGCCCGGCAGTCCTACGAAGAGCATGCCGTTGACGTCGAGTTGTTGCCATTCATCGAAGACATGGCAGCGGCGTACGCGTGGGCTGACCTGGTTATCTGCCGCGCCGGCGCGCTGACGGTCGCCGAGTTATGCGCGGTCGGCGTTCCGGCATTGTTCGTCCCGTATCCGGCTGCTGTTGATGACCACCAGACTGCAAACGCGCGGCCGATGGCAGACGCCGGTGCGGGCGTAATTATCCAGGAAAAAGATCTGACGCCCGATCTGCTGGCCGATTTGCTGCGTGAGTGGCTGCAGTCACGCGCCGAACTACTGCGCCGTGCGACAGGCGCCCGCGCACTCTCCACACCCGAATCTCTGCAACGCATCACTAACATTTGCCTGGAACAGGCTGGAGTGGCCGCATGATCAAGAAGATGCGTCGAATCCATTGTGTGCACTTTGTCGGAATTGGCGGCTCCGGGATGTCGGGAATCGCCGAGGTGATGGCGAGTCTTGGCTACGCCGTACAAGGTTCGGACATCAAGTCGAGCAAACAGACACAGCGCCTTGAGAATCTGGGCGCCACAGTATTCATCGGCCACGCTGCCGAGAACATTCGCGATGCAGATGCGGTCGTCGTCTCCAGCGCGGTCGATGAAACCAATCCCGAAGTGGCGGCAGCGCGTGAACAGCTCATGCCTGTCGTCAGTCGCGCAGAAATGCTCGCCGAGCTGATGCGTTTCCGTTACTCGATCGCCGTCGCGGGAACGCACGGCAAGACCACGACGACGAGCCTTATTGCCAGCGTACTGGCCGAGGGCGGTCTTGATCCGACCTTCGTCATCGGCGGGCGTCTGAAGAGTGCGGATGCGAATGCGCGACTCGGCGAGGGTGACTACCTGGTCGCAGAAGCCGATGAGAGTGACGCGTCGTTCGTGCATCTGAAGCCGATGTTGGCCGTCGTGACCAACGTCGATGCCGACCACATGTCGACCTACGACGGTGACATCGACAAGCTGAAATCGAGCTTTATCGAATTCCTGCACAACCTGCCGTTCTACGGTCTGGCTGTCGTCTGCAGCGATGACCCCGGCGTCAATGATGTGCTTGCGGACATTGGTCGTTCGGTCACGACCTATGGCACGAACGAAGATGCTGATATTCGCGCGGTCAATGTCGAATTTAGCGAGAACATGGCGGAGTTCGACGTGGTCCGGTCCAGCAAGGTTGAGCAGAGCCTGGGCGATACACAAAGTGTATTCCACTTGTTGCACGTGAAGCTGCGTCTTCCTGGCATGCACAATGTCAGGAACGCATTGGCGGCGATCGCCGTCGCGGATGAACTGCAGATCGGCGACGACGCTGTTGTAGCGGCACTGGAAAAATTTGAAGGTATCGACCGACGTTTCCAGAATCTCGGTGAGATCCGGACCAGTGCTGGCAAAGCCTTGCTCATCGATGACTACGGACACCACCCGACCGAAATTGCGGCAACGCTGGCTGCGGCGAGGTCGGGCTACCCGGATCGGCGCATCGTGCTGGTCTTCCAGCCACATCGTTACTCGCGAACACGCGACCTCATGGATGATTTCGCGACTGTACTTTCCGATGCCGACGCTCTTGTGCTGCTCGACGTCTACGCAGCAGGCGAAGAGCCGATTGCCGGTGCAGACGGCCGCTCAATGGCCCGCGCCGTTCGCACGCGCGGCGCAGTTGAGCCCGTGTTTGTTGAAACACTCGAGGAGCTCGCGCCGGTACTCGAAGACGTGCTTGCCGATGGCGACCTGGTCCTGGCTATGGGCGCCGGTGATATCAGCGCCTACGCACATTCACTTCCCGAACTTCTCGGCAATGCGCCGTCGCTGAAGGTGCACTCATGATGGCCACGGCAGCGAACATGCGCGCCCAGGGTGAGATTCGGCACGACGAATCGATGAGTCGCCATACGTCGTGGCGTACTGGCGGACCGGCCGAGACGTTTTTCATTCCCGCGAGCATCGACGATCTGTCCGAGTTCCTGGAAGAGCTGGATGCAGATACACCGATCTTCTGGCACGGCGTTGGCAGTAATTTGCTCGTACGCGACGGCGGCTTGCCGGGCGTGGTTATTTCGGCGACGAAGATCCTGCGGCACCTGGAACAGATCGACCGGTATACCGTTCGTGCCGGCGCCGGACTGCCTTGCACGCAGCTGGCCAAACAGTGCATCCGTTGGAAGCTTGGGCCGTCGGAGTTTTTCGCGGGCATCCCCGGCTCAGTGGGTGGCGCGCTGGCGATGAATGCCGGCGCCCACGGCGGTGAGACCTGGGAGCGCGTCGAATCGGTACGCACGATCGATCGAGCCGGTGAGATTCATGAGCGGTCGCCAGCTGAGTATTCGGTTGCTTATCGCAGCGTGACAGGGCCGCCAAATGAGTGGTTCATTGAAGGTACCTTCCGTTTCGAGCCAGACGTCGTGCCAAGCATGGACGCCATGAA
>Ga0316187_10000049_pt1 | contig 64419 bp, 52 predicted proteins | sample CroRivburrow1_MG_FD_204927 | JGI IMG/M metagenome (GOLD analysis project Ga0316187, IMG submission 204927) | Coastal sediment microbial communities from Maine, United States - Cross River worm burrow 1 | ecosystem: Environmental > Aquatic > Marine > Coastal > Sediment | place: USA: Maine...
TGACATGGTTGTAAATTCTAATGAAACCGATAAGGCTAAATATTCTATAGAATGGGAAATTGACTTTTGTTAGAAAAAATAAAAGCTGCTCAAAGAGCAGCTTCCAACTAACCAACCAAAAACTAAGTAGATTAAATTTAGTTTTCAATATTTCCTTTGTATTTGATCTAACGCGTAAATAGGAGAAATGTTATAAAAAATATTGTTTTATTTCTATTTTTTTAATTAAAATTATTAAAAAAGCTAAAAATGATTAACCTGAGTGAGATTAATATCCAGCAAATTGGCATTCATTATCTTAATAAAGAGGTAGAAAAGGTAGTAATCAGTGAACAACCAGTTACGCCTTCCGATAATGATATGGTGAAGAAACTAGTTAAAGGGTTATACCATAGATTTTCTCTTGAAGTTCCTTTTGAGTTTTCTAATTTAACAACTGAAGACAGCAATAGAGCATCATATTTAATTCAGCAAAAGTTTAACAGCCAGGTATCATTTCAGCAGATATCCATTGAACTGGCTAGCCTGTATTTGGATTCATATGAAACAGAGAATATGAAATCCGGCTACCTGATTTTGCTGGATCTTACAAACATTATGATTAATGAAGTTTCTTGTTCTGGCCTGGGAATTTTAAGATCGCATGAGGCCGAAGAATTTATCAGCCCAAAACAGCTGAATCAATTTATTGATATCGACGTTTTACAAGGTATTTCACTTAAAAATCTTGAAATAAATTGTCTGATCGTTCGGGAAGAAAAAACAAAAACTGATCAGGTATTCTTTAAAAATCCTAGCTTAGAATTTAAAAACAATTTCTTTATGGATCAATACTTAAGTGTAGTTCCGGTAATAAACGAATACCATCAAACTCAAGGACAGATCAATATATATAAATCATTTGTTGAGAATGAGTTGAACCTGGATAGTAAAATAGAAAAGTTTAATAAGATAAATGATTCAATGCAATTTTTGAATCAACATGATAATTTTCAAATTTCAGATTTTGAGGAAGAGGTGATTAAAGATCCTGAAACAATTGATTCTTTTAAGGAATTTCGACAAAACTTCTCTGATGAACATGATATAGAGTTATCTGATGACTTTATCATTTCAAAGAATGCTGTAAAAAACAACACCCGCTATGTTCGCAATGTGATCAAGTTAGATAAAAACTTTCACGTATATGTTCACGGTAACCGCCAAAATATTGTAAAAGGATACGATGAAGAGAGGGATCTTTATTATTATCAAATATATTTTAAAGAAGAAAGTTAAGTGGTCATTAGCTTTTATATCCTTCTACAAATCGATCTTTACCATGGATATCCTTAAGAATCCTGACTTCGTTGAAATTATTAGATTTTAAAAGCAGGGATACTTCCTTTCCATAATTTTCATTTATTTCAAAAAATAAATATCCCTGCGACTTTAAAATAGCATTTGAAATTTCTGTAATCCTTTCATAAAAGATTAATGGTTTCATATCCATCACAAATAAAGCCTCGGGGGGTTCAAAATTCAGAACTTGAGCCTTAATATACTCTTTTTCTGACTCCAGTACATAGGGTGGATTACTAACAACGATATCGAATTTCTGCTCCGGAACCTTGTCAATAAGAACATCCAGACACCATGATTCCATAGCAACACCATACATGTCAGCGTTTGATGAAGCAATATCCAGCGCCTTCTTACTTTTATCCATTCCGGTAAATCCATCCACAGAATAACCTATGGCAAGTGAAACTCCTATACATCCTGATCCAACTCCAATATCCAGTATCGTTGGTTTGGACATAGTAATATTTTTTAGGATATGTAAAACCAATTCCTCAGTTTCAGGTCGGGGAATTAAAACTTCCGGGCTAACTTTGAATTTCCTACCTAAAAAATAGGTTTTACCCAGGATATATTGAATAGGTTCCTTATTATGTAGTCTTACAATTATTTCCTTTATCCTATTCAAATCAATTTCATTAATGGTGAATTCTCTATCGGCTATAATTTCAGGAAAATGTAAATCAAATAAGTCCAATAATATTATTCTTGCAATAGGTTCTGACTCTTCTTGCCAGGTCAACTCAATATTCTTTCTTATGAAATTGTATAGGTCTTTGGTTGTATTTAAGTTTGGAGAATCCAATAGTTATAATGTTACGTAATATTTCATTCTATGGAATTATCGTGATAGTTTTTAACTAAATTAGCATTCTTCAATTAATAACAAAGTAAAGACATTTTCCTTTGGAAAAGCAATTTATGCATCGGGCAATAGAACTTGCAAAACTAGGTTTGGGAAAGGTAAGCCCCAATCCAATGGTTGGTTGCGTAATTGTTCATGAAGGAAGGATCATTGGAGAAGGTCTTCATGAGGTTTACGGAGGGCCCCATGCTGAAGTGAATGCAATAAATTCCGTACAGGATGTTACTCTTCTGAAAAATGCTGAAGTATATGTTTCGCTTGAACCCTGTTCACATCATGGCAAAACACCTCCCTGCGCCGATCTTCTTATAAGTAATAAGGTAAAACGGGTTTATATTTCAACATTGGATCCAAATCCTCTTGTAAGTGGAAAGGGGATACAAAGGATGAAAGCTGCAGGAATTAAAGTTGAAACAGGAATTCTTGAAGAAGAGGGAAGTTTGGTAAACAAACGTTTTTTTACCTTTCAAAATAATAATAGGCCCTATGTGATATTGAAGTGGGCTCGTACAGCTGATAATTTTATTGCCAGAGAAAATTATGATTCCAAGTGGATCAGCAACGAGTATTCCAGGCAACTGGTTCATAAATGGCGTGTTGAAGAAGATGCTATTATGGTCGGTGCTAATACCGCTATTCATGATAATCCAAAGCTAAATGCAAGAGATTGGGAAGGTAAAGATCCTATCCGAATTCTTATTGATCCAAATCTCAAAGTACCTCAATCGGGGCATCTTTTTGACGGATCTCAAAAGACAATAATTTATAATAAAACTTTTAATAAGTCAGATGAAAATATTGATTTTGTCAAATTGGAAAAACCTGATTTTCTGAGATCTGTTTTGAATGATCTCTATAACAGGAACATTATGTCAGTATTGGTAGAAGGGGGCGCTTATTTAATAAATACCATTCTTTCGGAAAACCTTTGGAATGAAGCGCGTGTTTTTAGTTCCATGGAAACCTTTGGAAATGGCATCAAGGAACCGGATTTAATAAATAGTACACTTGTCGAAAAAAGAAATGTCTTTAATGATGAACTGCTTTTTTTCAAACATAATTAAATGGCCGAAGAGTTAACAATTTCAGAATCACAAGATAAAAACATACGATACCAGGAACTCCTTCCACAAATTGGAGCATTGGTTAATAGTGAGAAAGACTTGATTGCTAACATGGCAAATATTGCAGCTGCTTTAAAACAATCCTTCGATTTTCTCTGGGTTGGATTTTATATTGTAAAAGGCCAGGAACTTGTATTAGGTCCTTTCCAGGGTCCTATTGCGTGTACAAGAATATTAAAAGGAAAGGGTGTATGCGGACATTCCTGGCAGAAAAAGGAAACGATTATCGTAGCTGACGTAAATCAATTCACTGATCATATTGCATGTAGCTCCGATTCATTATCAGAAATAGTGGTCCCTGCTTTACAGAATGATGAAGTTTTATTTGTTCTGGATGTAGACAGCAATATGCTAAATGACTTCAATGAAACAGATCGGAAATATTTAAATTTAATCGTTGATATGATTTTAAATAATTCCATTTATTAACTTTACCAACTTACTATATTAAAACCTATCATGAATTTACGTTTGACTTCGGAATATGGTACGCTTAAAAAAGTGATCATGCACAGGCCAGGTTGGGAAATTGAAAGATTAACACCCCAAAACACAAGTGAGTTACTTTTTGAAGATGTTCCTTACCTGGAAGCAATGCAAAAAGAACATGATGAATATACCTATCTTATTAAAAATGCTTCCGATGCCAAAGTCTATCGATTAAAACAACTATTATTAGATATCCTTGTTAATCCGACATTAAAGGAACGTATTGTTAAATTAGCCTTATCCAGGACTGGAAATGATACTCTTTCAGATGACATTATCGGTAACTATTCGACTGCGGAAGTAATAGATATATTAATTGGTGGATTCCGAATTAATGAACTTAAAAGAAAGGTTACACAATTTAAAAGCAAGGAAAATCCTGAAACTGAATACCTGGTATTTCCAAGTCCAAATCTTTATTTTATGAGAGATCCGGCAGCTATTACGCATGGTGGCGTTGTCTCCAGCGTTATGAAGTATCCCGGTCGTCAATTTGAATCTCAATTAATGAGATTAGTTTTTACCAACCACCCTGATTTTAAAGATCATTATAAGGAAATATTTCCTGCTAACTTTCAAGGTTCCAAGATTCCTACTATCGAAGGAGGAGATGTAATTGTTCTTGCTCCAAAAGTACTTGCTATTGGTTGTTCGCAACGAACAGATTCTGAAGCAATACAGGAAGTAGCCAAAACCTTATTGGCCGATGGTTCTGTTGAAAGGGTTTATGAAGTTAAGCTTCCCAGTAAAAGAAATTATATGCATCTTGACACAGTCTTTTCTATCATTGATGAAAACCTGATTGTAACCTATCCGGAAGCAATGACCACACTTCTTGAGACCTATGTTTACAGATTGGAGGATAAGATAAAAGATGTGATTGTATTACATAAAGAATCCATAAAAAAATCACTTGTTTCAATACTTGAAGCCGAGATCGCTCATATGGAAGTAGTTGAAACAGGCTATGGTCATCCTGACTTTTCATCCAGGGAACAATGGTATGATGGCGCCAATGTTTTTGCTATTGGACCACGAAGAGTTGTTTCTTATGATCGGACCAGGTTAACGTATCGGGCTCTAAGAGATCGTGGAGTAGAAGTACTTGAGATCAATTCAAGCGAATTGTCAAGAGGCCTTGGAGGCCCCAGGTGTATGACTATGCCAATCGAACGAAACATAATTTAGAAACTATACAACTATGAAAACTTTACCACTTGTTTTTTCTTTGCTGATAATACTCAGCTGTTCTGCAAAAAAAGATTCTAAAATTAATATTATTGCTGACGATGTTAATGGAGGCCTTGAGCTTCCTGAGGGATTTCATGCCGTGGTTTTTGCCGACAATATTGGCCGGGCCCGACATATCGCTGTTAATGATAATGGTGATGTATATGTAAATCTCAGAACCTTAAATGAAGGTAAAGGATTGGTTGCTTTAAGAGATAGTGACAAAGATGGAAAGGCGGATATTATAGAATATTTTGGCAATACTACTGGTACAGGAATTGATATTAAAGATAATATGCTGTATTATTCAAGTGATTCTACCATCTACAGAGTCCCTATTACCAACGGACAACTCCTTCCACAGGAAGATCCGGAGGTTCTGATTTCAGAATTAACTGATAAGAAACAACACGCGGCGAAATCTTTTACTATAGATGATCAAGGATCTATTTTTGTAAATATAGGTGCCCCTGCCAATGCCTGCATGGAGGAGATGCGAACACCAGGATCCCCAGGAATGGATCCATGTCCAATTTTAGAGTATGCAGGAGGAATCTGGCGTTTTGATATAAACCGTACTGGACAGAAGCAATTGGTAGACGGATATAGATTTTCGACAGGAATCAGGAATGCAGTTGCCATTGACTATAATCCCAATAGTAAAAAAGTATATATTATGCAGCATGGAAGAGACCAGTTGAACCAGTTTTTCCCGGATATGTACACTGCTGAACAAAATGCTGAATTACCAGCGGAAGAATTTTTCATGTTACATGATGGAGCTGATTTTGGATGGCCATATTGTTATTATGATCAGATTCAGAATAAGAAAGTCCTTGCTCCGGAATATGGAGGTGATGGTCAAATTACAGATCGATGTGCCACAAAAGATGATCCTATCATGGCATTCCCGGGACATTGGGGACCAAATGCACTTTTATTTTATAGTGGAAAAAATTTCCCTGAGAAATATCAAAATGGGGCTTTCATCGCATTTCACGGTTCATGGAACAGAGCTCCTATGGAGCAAAAGGGATATTGTGTAGCCTTTGTCCCATTTACTGGAGATTCTCCCTCTGGAGAATATGAAATATTTGCAAAGGGTTTTTCAGGACTTGATATAATTGAAAGCCCGGGAGATTCAAAATACCGACCAACAGGCCTGGCTCTTGGTCCAGACGGTTCCATTTTTATTACTGACTCAGTTAACGGCAGAATTTGGAAGGTTTTTTATGATAATGCAAATTAAAAAAACAGACAATAATTTTATTATTCTAATTTTCTGCCTTTTGTTTTTTGGATGTACAACAGATACCAGTGCTCCTTCAGAAAATAATCCCGGAAAAACAGCCAAGAAAAATGAAAGTGTCAATGGATTATTGGTCTATAAAAAACACTGTATGGAATGCCACCAGGAGAATGGTGACGGTGTACCTGATATATATCCATCATTAAACAATGAAGATTGGGTTGGAGGTGATAAGAATAAGCTTATCGAAATTATTCTTACAGGAATGAAGGATCAGATCCTGGTAAATAATACAACATACCAGGATGAAATGCCAAAAGCAGATTATTTAACCAATAAAGAGATAGCAGCAGTATTAACCTATATTCGGTCGAACTTTAATAATAATTATGGCCCAATATCAGATTTGGAAGTTGCCAGAATTAGAATTAAGCTTAAGTCGGAAAAATAATATTTTTCCAAATATTATTCTTTTAAAATTCTCTTAAGTCGCAGATATCAAAATATTATTTTTCTAAAGAACAATTATTAATATTATCATATTTCCCATAATTCGGCCGACATTTATTTTACCTTCAATAGTTTGCAAAAATTAATATAAAATTTATAATTTTACATTTACGTTTTGCGAATTTGTTTCATTTTGGTATATAGTATTCAATATACAGTGTATGAATGGTTGGTGTCAGGTAGGATTGTATTTATAATTTAAATCTTATGAGAATGAAGAGAGTTCTGATTTTAACAGTAATGCTATGCCTAATAGTTACGGTCTCCAGGGCTCAGGACGGGGACAAGTTTTATTTTTATAATGATGTCCCGAGCCTGAAAAAAAAGATTGATCCACTGAGAATCTCTGCAAACTTTTTTGGTGAAGAAATTGCATTAAAAACATATTTGATTAAAGATATGTATACTGTAGTTGAAGCCCCTACCGATTACAATCCGGTTGAAAAAACTATTGTAAACAAACCAACAATTTTTTACTCGATGAAAAAATTGAACAGCTATTATAAAAAGGCCGTAAAGAAAGGTGAGCTAGGCATGCAGGAAGCAACCAACAGGATGAATGGCTATTTAGATATATGCCTGTCGGTATATATGCAGGATACCAATGCTTTTGAGAACGAACTTAGAAAATTCAAGAAACAGGAAGATATAAATCTTGTTTTTTCAAGAGTAGTCCTTGAGTAAGCTTATTGATTTCCTAAATTTGCTGTGTTTTTTCCGTCTCATCAAATTATTTACTGAAATTGAGAAGCTGAGGAATCGTAGATTACTGCTTTATTTGTAAACCTATTTCAGGACAAGTCAATCTTATTTTAAATCACCATATCGCTCAATCACTAAATGGTGTTTGAATCTGCTGGTTTTGAAATTCATTTCCATTTTATATAAGATCCTTACTGGATGACATCAGAGGCATGAACCTTCACTTTCACAGGAACCACTTTCTTCAATAAAAGTAAATCACAAATAACCAAATCACTCAATCACTCAATCACTCTATCACTCTATCACTCTATCACTCTATATAATGCCTCCTTCTTTACTTTTATCCTTTTTCTTCAGAAAATCTTTTAATTTATCTTTTACTTTATCAACTTCTTGCTGCACCTCTTCACTCTGGCCTTCCAGTGCCTTATCCAATTCTTCTTCAGCCTTATCAATAGCTTTTTCTTTCTCCTCTTCCACAATTTTCTCGGCTTCCTGCTCCAATTTTTCCTTTTCAACCTCTACAGTTTGTTTGAGAGCCTCTTTTGCAGCAGTGGAAGATTCACCAACTTCTGCTCCTACTATTCTGATTTTAGGACTTACATAGGGTCCCTCTACTTTGAGGTTCAGTTTCACATTTTCAGCGTTCACATTCAGGTTCTGACCAGAAACTGAAGAAATCAACGAAGTAACTGTTTGTATAGCTTCCTGCGGTACATCCAATTTTACATTATAATCAAGTGTGCCATCAATACCATAACTGCCAGCTATCAATGCTTTATGTTCGCCGAAGTTTAAATTAAATGGATCCAGAAAGATCCTTCCATTCTCAATTTCTGTCTTCATAAGTACATTGCTCAAAGTCACATTAGTGCTTTCGCCAGACAACTTAGCAATATTTGTTATTCCTGAAATCACATTTGATTCCGATCCGTTAACCGAGGCTTGAAGTATTCGAAGAATTCCAGATCCCGAAAGTGTATTGAAATCAGGAGTTAAATCCTTATTCAGATTTCCATTTAAATTTATTTCTGTTGAAACCAATCCGGAAATGATTTCAGCTATAGGAGCTAATTTCTGAACTGTAATGAAGTTCCTGTATGACTCAGGTATTGATAAGTCTTTTATAGCCAGGTTAAAATCAAATTCAGGAGATACCTTATCTTTGGTATCGTACAATCCATCCATTCTGAAATTTCCCCCTAAGGTATTAAAGCCAACTCCTTCCAGAGTCAGCGTCTCATCTCGAATGATTAAATTTCCGGAAAAATCGGTTAACTCCAGATTATCATAGAGCACCTTTGATATATTTGAAAGCATTACAAAATTAATATTGGCGGGTATTTTTATTGCTTTAATTGCTACGGTATCTGAAGTTTCAGATGATTCATCTTCTACATCCTCCGTCATCCATTCATTCAGATCAACCAGGTCAGATACAAAATCAAACTTTCCTTCTAGAACCGCATTTTCTGTAAAAAAATAATCAATATAATTTGACAGGAATCCGGAAAGTTTGATATCTGTATTTCCAGCCATGCCATCAAAATGATTAACTTGTATTTTTTCCGGTGAAACTTCCAGTTCTGAAGATTTTATGCCAAAATCCTGGTTAATATTTGCCTTTTTATATTGAATATCATCCAAAGTGATTCTACCATTTGCGGGAATAGTATGTTTTAAACTGTCATATACGCCCTGGATTTGGACATCTGCATAAAGCCTACCTGTCAATTTTGTATCTTCAACAGGATATATACGCATCATATCAGCCAGGTCGAGCTTTGCTTGAATCGAAGCATCCATATTGTAGTCAGACATATTGTGAATTAATAATCTTGCATCAATAGGATTCTCACCTAATTCTACATGTAGTTTTTTAAAATCGATCCTGGTATTTTCTGTAATCCCGTCAGAATTATTTATAAATAAATCAATATTGATATTTTTCATAGCTTCAGGTAGCCCAGGATATTGAATAAGTCCATCTTCAGCCTTTAATGACAATTGATAAGATGGGAATAAATTTTCTCGAACATCATATATCCCTTTTACGAATCCGCTGAAATCTAAATTACCTTCTGCCTTAATATCTTCAAATCCTTCTTTAAAAGCACCCGGAATTAATGAAAGGATACTCTTAACAGAATTATCTTTTCCATTAAAAGTGAGGTCCATCTCATATTTGTCAGATGGCATAGCAACAAAGCCATCAAAACCCATATTAAAATCATTCACCCGCACCTTGTTTTCTCTAAACGTATATATATTCTCAACAATGTTCATATTCAGAATCAAATCCACTTCCAGCTCCTTCTCTTTTAAAAAATCAATATTATTATGAGTGAACATCATCCTGTCAACCTTTGTGGATGTTTTTAGATCAAAAATATCCTTTGAGAAATCGCCCGATCCGGTATGATTGATACCATCTAATATCATTAATAAATCACTCGGAAGATCATAATATGCAAATTTTCCCTTTTTAACAGACCAATTATCAATTGTTATTGACAGATTGGGCGATTCATTATTTGTTTCTTCTTCACCCAATTGATCATTTGATTTGATGATGTTATAATTTGCCAATCCTTGGTCGGTTATTAGAATAAAAACCTTTGGTTCATCCAGATTAATGGATACCATTCTAATATTGTCCCCTGATAGAATACTTTTTAAATCAATTGTAAAATCAAAAGCTTTAACAGCTGCAAGGGTATCAGAGCTGAATTCTTCTACACCAATCACCCCAAAATCTTTAAGAGTTATAGTAAGGTTGGGGAAATTTTTAAAAAGTGAAACTCCTACTTTATTTGAATCAAAATAAACCTTCGCATTTACATTTTTCTCGATTTCCCGGTTGACAGCAGTGGATATATCATCCTTAAAAAGGATGGGTATGGCCCATAAAAGACCAACAATTATTGTCAGGATGACCAGTAATACAATTATAGATTTTTTCATAGCTTTCAAGATTATACAATAAAGTTAATCATATTAATTCATGTCTAATATGAACGATATAATAATCTGGAATTGTATTTTTATCATTATAAAAATAATAGATAAAATTGATCAAACAGGATATCATCATTCTGGGAGCAGGTCCTGCTGGAATTGCTTCTGCACTATTTTTAGCTAAAAAGGGAATACCATCAACAATCATAGAGAAAGAGGAATTCCCCAGGGATAAGGTATGTGGTGATTGTCTTGGAGGATATGCGATATCCATTCTTCACCAGATCGATAAAGATCTATTTGGGAGATTTATAAATTATGAGCAAAAACTTGTAGGACAAGGTGTTCATTTTTTTGGTCCTGATAAACAAAAGGTTTCAATTGAGGCAATAAATACAGTTGGTACGAATATGAAAGAGGTTGCTTTATGTAAAAGGATAGATTTTGATGATTTTCTTTATAAAGAGGCAGAGAGGCATAAAGCGATTCAAATTGTCCAAAATACGTTTATATCCAAACTTCATTTTCAAAATGAACAAGTACACCTTTATGATAAAAAGGGGTCTGAAATTGGTATCTCTAAAATGATCATAATAGCTTCTGGCTCAAATCATAACCTGGTTAACCAGGTAAGAGAAACGAAGTTGTCCCGAAAGAATTTCGCTTCAGGTGTCAGAGCATATTATGATGGAATTGAAGGATTGGATAGAAAAGGATTTATTGAGCTGCATTTTCTAAAAAAAATTGCTCCGGGATATTTATGGATCTTCCCACTCAATAATAACCAGGCAAACGTAGGGCTGGGAATAAGAAGTGATATCATTGCGAAGGAAAAAATTAATCTTCGACAACTCCTGGATAGTTGTATTGAAGACAATGAATACTTGAGAGATAGGTTTAAAAACGCACGACAATTAAATTCAGTTAAGGGATTTCCTTTAGCACTGGGTGGTAAAAGATATCCTATTTCGGGGGATAGGTATTTACTAGCCGGAGATGCTGCCAATTTGATCGAACCATTATTTGGAGAAGGAATTGGACATGCGATGTACAGCGGGAAATTTGCAGCTGAACATGCCTGTAACTGTCTGCAAAAAAATGATTTCTCAGCTCAAAAAAATAAAGATTATGACAGGCTGGTTTACGAAAAATTAGGATCGACACTAAGGTTCAGCTCTATGATGCAGAAAATCGCGTTTTATCCAAAAATCATGGGGCTTCTGTTTGACCGAATTACTACGAACAAACAGCTTCAAAGATTAATGTTTGGAATAATTAATGGTAAAATTCCAAAAACCAGGGTTAAGGGATTAGAAGTTCTTCTCCGTTTTATATTTAATTTTTAGGAAATAATATAAATAAGAAATGACCTCTTCAAGAAATTGTCATTCTATTGTTATTCTGAGGATATCCTGATAAATCCCCGATAAGCGCCTATGTAAAAACTATTGCCAGGACCAAAAGTAAAAGTGCCCCAGATGTTATTGAATACCTTTCGGTCATAATTTTTTGATCCCAGTGATCCCCATTTCATCACTAGTCCGATGTTATCGTCGAACTCTCCTTTTAGAAAGAATGGCTTGATATAATACACCCTTAATCCAGTACGGTAGTCAATCGCTGTTAATTGCCAGTCGTAGTGACCATTATACGGTTCATCTGAACGGTTGTAAACATAAAGCATTCCTGATGGTGCTGATAATTTTGGTGTGGCAGTTTTACAGTCATATAGGCCACTTTTTGGCCAATCCTTAACCAATTCGAAGGTGCCGGTATTTTCATTATAATCAAACCGCATAATTCCACCCGGTGTATTATTTAGTTTAAAAGGGTCTGTATAGCCGTACTGATTGGCGACTACGAGACTTTTCTCATAAGCTACAATTGAGTTTTCAACAGCACCTCCTTCAAGGTTTTCAAAAAGTCTGTATTTAAATACCAATTTACCTGTATTTTGCTTATACACGCAGAGATTTATATGGCTTGTATCGTTGTCTCCGATTACTACAAAATCGTCACCCATTAGTGTTGGTGTCGTCCCACTTCCTGCATTAAGCATTCCAGGTTTAATGCGATCATCGTTGTCATACACCAGATCGCCTTCAAGAAAGGTTTCAGCCCACTGGGGATCCAATTCGATCTCTTTTGATTTCTCATTGAATCGCATTTTATAGAGCGCGAAATTTGAGACTATATACACTCCGTCCTTTCCTACTGAGAATGAGTTCTGAATTTCTTCACGTTTCTTTGGATCCAACATAAACTCTTCCCTGAATTGGGTTCTGACATCCGTTGTCAATTGATCGTAAAGAACATATTTTTCAAGTTCTTCTTCAGAAACTTTGTGGCCGATTAATTGTCTTACTTTCTCTTTTAATCCATATTTTTGAATAAACGAGGCATAAACTTTAGGACAACCACCTGGAATTGTATCTTCCCTGTGGATAAGTCCAACAACTCCCTGGCGAGAAGTAAACCAGATATTGCCATTTGCGTCAGGCATTAGGGCAGTCAGCAAATTTAAAGCATCTTGTCCAGAAATTGATTTATCAACCAGGTTGCCACCTTCAATTTGTTCCTTCAGATTAACAGACTGAACATTATCCTTTTCCAGTTTTCGGTCAGTAATCTTTACTCTAAGAATGTTGTTATTTGCACCTGGTATATAGATCCTGTCTTTTCCTGAAAGGTATGAATATGCACCGCCAGCGGTATTACTGAAGATTTTACTTCTGCCTTTCTTGCCTGCTAATTGAAGTGCTGTATTCCCGCGTCCAGGTACCGGCATATGATCAAGCACTTTTATAGTGTCCTTAATATCAAGTAAAAGCAAGGTTGTGTTGGCTCTGCCGAATGATAATGTAACCAAAGTACTATCATCGATAAAGGTATAGGTAGGTGCCATGCCCGAAAAATCACCTCCTTTTTGCAATACGTGAAAATATTGCACGTCTACATTTTCCATTACCGGTCCGGGAAGATTACTTACATCTGTTGCATGAGCATCCTCATGCATGGCACTGGTATATCCGTATTTCATATACGGATTCTCCCATTTATTCTGCAAAGGAAGAGGTTCTGGTAAAACCTTTTCGCCATTGGTATGCTTGAGCCATTCGCCATACCAACCTGTTTCAAACCTTGCGAACTGAGTTTTGCTATTAAAGTCGGAAATGGGCCCAGTTACTTTTTTATTGCAGGGCTGTGCAAATATCCATGAAGGAAGAAATAACAATATCAGAATCCAGGCTATTTTCATTTTATCTTCGCTTTGTATTTTGTAGTTTATAAATATAAGTCAATAAATAAGTTTATACAATTCTGCTAATATTTTGAATCCTTAATTTTCAATTAAACAAGACTCTTGTACATAAATATTCAGCAGCGCTTCAGAAAAAAGCTGATTGGTTAAAAATGGATATAAGATTGTATCTTGACTTTTTACATTTTTGGCATTTCAACTTAAAATTCCTTTTGAAAGGTATTATTTTTTTGTGGTTGGGTTAATAAACCAAATTAAGTCAAGCTGAAAAATATTACTGGAATTGTCAATTTTATCTTTAGGATAGGTATTTCTTGAATTCTGTTTGATATAAACCAATTGGGTTCTCCATACATTATTAAAACGATATCCTAATCCAAGTCGGAATCTGTGTTGATATAATATAGCAAATTACATATTTGAAAAAATTTTTGTTGCTACCTAAGGAATATTTTTTTGTTCTCTTGCCAGGAAAAATCGGATACAGAGCATCAATGTTTAAATAAAATGCACAATATCAATACATAATGAAGATGACAATATTTTTATAATAATCTTCAAGGCATCAGAGCTTGTACCGGAGAAACTTAATCCCGAATTCAATATTTATTGGAATAAGCTGAAAATAAATAATTAATTAGATTACCATTAATCATTTCTTTCTTTCTATTTAGAATGATTAGATTTGAAAACCTCGTTCAAATTTGAATTGAGTACAAAATTTATATGTATCGGATTAGTTCAAAAGAATAATCATTCAAACTTAGGATGGCGAAAAAAAAAATACTCATAATTCGATTATCATCTATAGGAGATATCATATGGACTACACCTGTTATTAGATGTGTTAAAACTCAGCTTGAGGAAGTAGAATTACATTTTTGCACAAAGATTAAGTATAAATCTCTGGTGGAATCTAATCCCTATATTGACAAAATCCATTATTTAGAAGGGGATTTAAAGCCATTGATAAAAGTACTGAAAAAGGAAAAATATGATCACGTAGTCGATCTCCATAAAAATATCCGCACTTTATTTTTGAAATTACAATTGCGTGTGAGTAGTACCAGTTATGACAAGTTATGGATTCAACGTTTTCTTTTTACCAATTTTCAAATAGATTTTATGCCAAATATTCATGTGGTCGACAGATATATGGGTGCTGTAAAATCTTTGGGTGTTACGAATGATGGCAATGGACTTGACTACATCATCCCGGAGAATGAAAAAGTTGATATTACTTCCCTACCTCAAAAATTCCAAAACGGTTTTATCACCTATGTTATTGGAGGCACCGGGTTCACAAAAATACTTCCATTTGAAAAAATGATTGAGCTCTGCGATAAGATAAACAGGCAGATTATACTTATTGGCGGAAAGGAAGATTTTGAAACCGGGGAAAGGTTAAAAAAGTTTTTTGAGCCTACAGATCAAAGTCAGGGCTATGAAGAAGGATTACAAAAATTAAATAAAAAAACGGTTGTATATAATGCTTGTGGAAAATACAGTATTGGTCAATCTTCTTCTTTAATCAAACAGTCAGATTTCGTGTTTGGGCATGATACTGGATTAACACATATTGGTGCTGCATTCAAGAAAACGGTATATAGTATATGGGGGGGTACGGTTCCCAATAATTTCTATTCTTATGGAACCCGCTTTTACCTTCTTGAAAACACAAAACTGAATTGCAGGCCATGCTCGAAATCCGGAAGAAAAACCTGCCCCAAAGGTCATTTCAAATGCATGAAAGACAATCCTCTTGAATTTAGTCTGCCGGATATCAATTGGACCAGGGAAGAAACATCAGCCTAAGGTATGATTTTTGATTTTATAATAACTCGCGTCTTAATCCCTATTACTTGTGGCTGAAAAGTATTGGAACATATGGATTGATACCGGAGGTACCTTCACCGATTGTATTGCAAAGGATCCCAACGCCAATCTATACCATGCTAAAGTTCTAAGTAAAAGTGCTTTACGGGGACGTGTAATTAAATCGCTGGGAGAAAATACATATTCGGTTGAAATGAACTGGAATGCTCCCGGAACTATCTTTAAAGACTTTGATTTTAAGTTATTAAGCTTCAATTATCAAACATCCAAAGTTCTTTCAATTGACAGTAATTCAAGCATTTTAAAATTAAGTCATTCACTCCCTATTACTATTGAACAACCTATAGATTTTGAGATCAGTTCTGGGGAAGAAGCCCCTGTTCTGGCAACCCGTTTAGTTACTGGCACATCTCTACGTGATAATTTTCCTCCCTTGCAAATGCGTCTTGGCTCTACCATTGGTACCAATGCTTTACTTGAAAGAAAAGGATCAAAAACTGCCTTGATCGTAACCAAAGGCTTTAAAGATCTCCTGCTGATCGGTAACCAGCAAAGGCCAGATATATTCAGTTTAAAAATACCCGACAGGAATACCTTTTATGACCAGGTGATAGAAGTTGAAGAACGTATTTCTTCTGAAGGAAAGGTAATTGTAAAACTAAGTCCAGAGGAAATCCAAAGAATACTGGATGAATTACAAGGAATACAACCAGAATCGATTGCAATTTCTTTTTTACATAGTTATCTGAATTCAAAACATGAATGTTTATTATCGGATGCACTTGCAAATAATGGCTTTGGATTTGTCACCTGTTCCCACCAGGCTGCACCGCTCATAAATTATCTGAACCGTACTGAAACGGCTACGGTAAATGCCTATCTTGCTCCTAAGGTTGAACGATATCTGGAAGGAGTGAGTCAAAAAGTAGGTGAAGGTTATTTGCGTGTTATGACCAGTGCTGGTGGACTGGTTGAATACAATCATTTTCTTCCCAAAGACAGTTTATTCAGTGGGCCGGCCGGCGGCGTAGTAGGTGCTGTAGATGCATCCGTCAAAGCTGGGCTATCCAATATAATCACGTTTGATATGGGGGGGACCAGCACCGATGTGGCTCGATATGATGGTAAATATGAATATCAGTATGAAACAAAAGTAGGCGGTGCGGTTATTGTAAGTCCTTCTTTGAATATTGAAACCGTTGCAAGTGGCGGAGGCTCCATCTGTAAATTTGATGGAATAAAATACACCGTCGGACCTGAAAGTGCCGGATCAGTTCCTGGTCCAGCCTGTTATGGTGCAGATGGCCCATTAACGATTACAGACGTAAACCTTTTATTGGGCAGACTCGATGAAAATACCTTTGGCATACCTGTAAGTAAGAAACGAGCTGAAGAAGCGTATCAAAAGCTCCTTGGATCTACCAATAAGTGCAGTGAGAAAAGAGAAAATATACTTGAAGGATTCCTGGCTATCTCTAATGAAAAAATGGCTACAGCCATTCGTAAAATTTCTATAAATAAAGGATACGATCCTACTGAATATACACTTGTATCTTTTGGTGGAGCCGGGGGCCAGCATGCTTGTGATATTGCCGAAATCCTGGATATTAAAAATATTCTGGTGCCGCACAATGCAGGATTACTAAGTGCTGCCGGAATGGGCTTTGCGCAGGTAGAACAATTTTGTATCCGCCAGGTTCTGAAGCCCCTTGAAGAAATTGAACCAGTTCTTCAAACGTTGATAGATGAATGTCGAAATGAAGCAATAGCCAAATTAATACTGGAGCAACCAGACCGGGAAAAAATATATATCCGTGAAGTTCTTTTATACATGAGATTAAAGGGTCAGGAAACTACTCTGGAAATCAGCTATACTGAACAGAATATCAGGAATGCTTTTTATGATAACTATAAGCAAATCTATGGTCATTTGATAGAAAATCGGATTATTGAACTGGAGTCTATTAAAGTTATTGCTACTGAAAAAAGGGACTTTGACGAAGAAAAAAAGGTTGTAAATACCACATACCAGCCAAAATCTAAAAGGAATCAATTTGCCTGGGTGTCGGGATCATGGAAAGAGATTGAGGTATACGAATGGGAGCACCTATCTCCGGGTGCGAACATTGATGGTCCTGCCTTGATTATCAGCAAATTCAGTTGCCTGGTTATAAAGGAAAACTGGTCAGCATCAATAAATAAAGACTTGCAAGCTATATTAGAACCAATCGGAAATCGACAGGAAAAACAAGACCCATTCTCGATTTCAGAAGAGTCAGCTGACAGGATCCAACTGGAACTTTTTACAAATCGTTTTACTGCAATAGCTGAAGATATGGGTGCCTTATTACAACGCACTTCTTTTTCAGTAAATATTAAAGAAAGACTTGATTACTCCTGTGCCCTGTTGGACAAGTCGGGTGACCTTATCGTTAACGCCCCACATATTCCGGTACATCTTGGTGGTTTGGGGCTTTGTGTTAGGAGCATTGTCGATAACTTTAATGTAGCAGCTGGTGAAGTATATATTACAAACCATCCCGGTTATGGAGGCTCTCACCTACCTGACATTACATTAGTCGCACCTGTTTTCGATACTGAAAATGACCTGTTAGGATTCGTAGCAAACAGGGCACATCATGCTGAATTGGGAGGTAAAAGGCCTGGCTCCATGCCTCCTGATGCCAGGAACTTATCTGAAGAAGGAATTGTTATACCTCCCTATTGCATGGTTTCTAATGGAAAAACCGATTGGGCTGCTATAGAAAAATTTCTTTATTCAAAACCCTTTCCCAGCAGAAGTCCGAGAGAAAATATAGCTGATCTAACCGGGGCTCTTGCATCGATACATTCAGGTATTATCAGGTTGAAAAACCTTAGTAATAGGTATGGCTCTGATTCTATCATGTATTACATGAATAAACTCAAAGATTATGCACATCATAGTCTGGAAAAGAGTTTGATAAAATATAAGGATAAGAAATGTAATGCCATTGAATATCTTGATGATGGAACGAAAATTCAGGTTGCCATCTATTTCTCTAACCAACAGATGATCTTTGATTTTACTGGCTCTGCTGGTGTTCATCCTGGTAATTTGAATGCCACTCCTGCCATAATCCGGAGTGCGGTCTTATATGTGTTGCGTCTTTTAATTAATGAGAATATTCCACTGAATGAAGGGCTGATGAAGTCGGTATCAATTAGATTACCTGAAGGATTTCTAAATCCCAAATTCCTGGATGATCCAGAAAAATGTCCAGCTGTAGTGGGAGGAAACACGGAAACAAGCCAGCGTATTGTTGATACATTATTAAAAGCTTTGGAAATGAGTGGCTGCAGCCAGGGAACCATGAATAATTTTTTATTTGGAGACGATAAATTCAGCTATTACGAAACAATTTGTGGCGGAGTAGGAGCTATTAATGGTAGCCATGGGGCTAATGCGGTGCACCAGCATATGACCAATACCAGAATTACCGATCCTGAAATCCTGGAATTCAGGTACCCGGTTCGTCTGGATCATTTCAGTATCAGAAATGATTCAGGAGGAAGAGGAAAGTGGAATGGAGGTGATGGCATTTCAAGAAAAATCACTTTTCTAAAACCATTGCAAGTAACGCTACTAACACAACACAGAGTTTCAGCCCCATACGGAATGAAAGGGGGACATGCAGGAGCTATAGGCCAGCAGTTTTTGACAAAAAGATCAGGTGAAAAGATAAGTATTAAAGGGATTGAGTCATTGAACGTCAAGGCAGGTGAATCAATTACTATTGAAACACCTGGCGGTGGAGGATGGGGGGAAGTTATTTAGTGATTTAGCGATATGATGATTTAGTAATTTTTTGGTTCGCGATCAAAACGAGACTGGTGTCTCCTTATTAATTTCTGATTTTACTTTGAGCTTTCAACCTTCAGCTTTGAACAATTCTCCACTAGCGCGGAAGTTTCTTCCGTGATTTTATATTCATAAATAATGTCGAACGGAAGTAACTTCCGCCCGAGAGTATAGATTATTTAGCGATTTAGCGATATGATGATTTAGTAATTTTTTGGTTCGCGATCAAAACGAGACTGGTGTCTCCTTTTTAATTTCTGATTTTACTTTGAGCTTTCAGCCTTCAGCTTTGAACGTTTCCCACCCTCCACTAGCGCGGAAGTTTCTTCCGTGATTTTATATTCATAAATAATGTCGAACGGAAGTAACTTCCGCCCGAGAGTATAGATTATTTAGCGATTTGGCGATATGATGATTTAGTAATTTTTTGGTTTGCGATCAAAACGAGACTGGTGTCTCCTTATTAATACCTGGTTTAACTTTCAGCTTTAAGCCTTCAGCTTTGAACAATTCTCCACTAGCGCGGAAGTTTCTTCCGTGATTTTATATTCATAAATAATGTCGAACGGAAGTAACTTCCGCCCGAGAGTATAGATTATTTAGTGATTTAGCGATATGATGATTTAGTAATTTTTTGGTTCGTGATTAAAACGAGACTGGTGTCTCCTTTTTAATTTCTGATTTTACTTTGAGCTTTCAACCTTCAGCTTTCAGCAATTTCCCTGTTTTACCGTTTTACTAATCAACCGTTCCCTCTAAACTTCGCAAAAAAATCATCCTTGTATTTCAAACCAACAGGAATGAATGCATCCCCAATTTTAATCTGGTTACCCTCTACATAAAGTATTGAAGAAAGATTCACAAGAAATGATTTATGAACCCTGATAAAAGGATCTTTTAATATCTCCTGAATGTTTTTCATGGTTTCGGAAGTAATGATCATTTTCTCGCCGGTATAAATTTTAATATAATCACCGTAAGATTGTATATACTTAATATCACGGATATCAATTTTATAAATTTTTTTATCCGATTTTATTGTGATATACTGTTTCAAATCATCAATGTCAGTATGGAGATTCTTAGAATTTCTCATTTGCCAATATTCCTGGGCCTTGTTTACTCCCTTTATGAAACGTTCAAAAGAAATAGGCTTTACCAGATAATCTACAGCATCCAATTCGAATCCTTCCACCGCATACTCCGGATAGGCAGTAGTAAAAATGATCATCGGTGGATGCTCCAGTGATTTTGCAAAACTTATTCCTGATAGTTTAGGCATATTGATATCAAGGAAAAGTAAATCGATCTCATTATTCTGAATTACTTCCAAAGCTTCAAGGGCATTGGAGCATATTCCAGATAGTTCTAATCCCTGAACATCCAGCACGTACTTTTCAAGTACATCTTGTGAAAGAGGTTCATCATCTACAATTAAACATTTCAGCTTGTTCATAATGTAATAGCTAATTTTACAGTAAATGAATTTTCTGAATGGTCAATGTCGAGACGATACCTGTCCCTATATAAAAGGTCTAATCTCCTTTTAACGTTCTCCAGGCCCAAACCTTTGAATCGTTCATCTTCAACATCGTCAATAATTCCTGCATTATTTTCTACTATCAACTCCAGTTTATCTTTTTCTACAGCAAATTGAATATGTACATACTGATTCTTTGTATCTCCTTTCATCCCGTGTTTAAATGCATTCTCTATTAAAACGATAAAAATAAGCGGTACTACTTTTTGGCCTTCAATAACTCCATCTACCTTAAAATTCACTGCTTCAGCATCCTTCGTTCTCAATTTTTGTAAATCAATATAATTTTCAATAAATACCAGTTCTTTTCCCAGATCTACAAATGATTCATTGGATTCATAGATCATATATCTCAGTACATCCGATAGTTTTAAAATGACCTGAGGAGCATTTTCCTTTTTATTCAATGTCAGGGAATAAATGCTGTTCAAACTGTTAAACAAGAAATGGGGATTTATTTGCGCCCTCAATGCCTTCAGCTCATTTTGAACCATTTCAGTTTCTTTTTCCGCCAGCTCTTTCCTTGATTCTATTAATTCAAACCAGGACTTGGACAAAATGAAAAGAGTGGTGATACCAATGTATACTACGAAATACTTGAACAGTTCAACGTGATCATAAAAGGCGATGAGATAATATCCCGGAAAAACTAAATCAGATAGAATATCGAAAGTGAATATATGTATACCATAAAAAACACCATAGAGCAGGATTAATCCAATTACATACTTCCAGGAATGCTGTTTATTCAAAAATCGTGGAATTAGAAAATACAGATTAATATAAACAGCGCTTATAAGGCTTAAATGAAATAGAGTCGTAAAAATATAATCCACAATTGATCTTTCTCCAGAAATTGAAAAATGGTGGAGGAGGAAATAATAGGAAAGTGCCCAGAAAAGTATATGCAGAAATATACTCTTCTGGACAATATTTTTAATAAATGCTCCCATTCTCAGCATTATTCAATTTTACGAAATATAGCGGGATCTTCAAAGGCTTTCGGATCATCAGCATATTTTTCAATGAATTTTTGGAGTTCTTCTGTTGATGCAGTAATTACAATATAGTCATCAAACATCTGGTGCTTGATACGGATCCTGTTTTGTTCAAACAGTTCTTGCAAGCGATCAAAATTGAACAGATACAATTGAAGTTCATTTCCTTCTTTTACAATTTTCAGGATTGAATGAGTGGGAATAAAATTCCTGAATAAATACTCGCTTTCATCACTTCCTTCATCATGATAATATGGATAAAGGTCTGCAAAAAAATGATTACCTACCTCAAGGAATCCGGCTTCGTAAGACACCGTATCAACTTCTTGAAATGTCCCATCTTTTCTTAGATCTTCCATATATCGGAATAAATACTTATTATTCTGAAGTAATTCTATGGAGACATATTCATGTTCATCCGGTTCTTCCCAGGTTCCAACCAGATCAGGAACCTCCATTAGATCCTCCTCTGTATATAGGGGATTTAAAGAAAATATAGTGCAGGATTGAGCAGTAATCAGTACCACTAAAATCGGAATCAAATATTTAGTTTTCATAATATAATTATTTTGTTTCCGGAAAATTCGACCCAAATTTTCAGTTTACGAAAAAATATCGATGAACGCATCTTATTTCAGGATGAAATCATAAGATACGACAGGAATTAATAATTTGGGATATTTTGACAGTTGATATTTCAATAATATTAGCATTTTCCTGATTACTTCAGAATAATTCCTTTTTAACTTAAAATAAATATACTTACCCGACTGATTTTATTGCACTTACGTATATTTTTTAAGGACTGATTGAATACCTTTGCAGTTCGTTTTTTGAAGAGGCGACAAACCAAAGTCTCTTAAAAAATCATCCGTTCTGAATTAATTATTTTTTTTATTATAATAAATAAGTACTTATGAAATCAAATAAATATGTTTATTTCTTTGCTGCCAATAAATCCGATGGTAAGGCAGAAATGAAGAACCTGTTAGGGGGTAAAGGCGCCAATCTTGCCGAGATGTGCAATATTGGAGTTCCTGTTCCTCCGGGTTTTACTATTACTACTGAGGTGTGTACCGAGTTTTATAAGAACAACAGAAATTATCCTGCAGGCTTGGAAGAGGAAGTTGCAGATACAATCAGGAAAGTAGAAGATGAGATGGGAATGAAATTTGGGGATCCCAAAAATCCATTACTCTTATCTGTTCGATCAGGTGCCAGAGCTTCTATGCCAGGAATGATGGATACGGTTCTTAACCTGGGATTAAATGATGAGATAGTTGAAGGTATGTCTGAGCTCACCGGAAATCCACGCTTCGCCTGGGATTCATACAGAAGATTTGTTCAAATGTACGGTGATGTGGTGTTAGACCTTAAACCCGTTAACAAAGAAGATGAGGATCCTTTTGAAGTGATCATCGAAGAAAAGAAAAAAGAAAAAGGTGTAGATCTAGACACAGATCTTACTACTGAAGATTTAATAGAACTGGTATCTGAATTCAAGCAAGCAATCAAAAGAGAAGCTGGAAGAGATTTCCCGGAAGATCCTATGGAGCAATTATGGGGTGCAGTTGGCGCCGTATTTGGCAGTTGGATGAATGACAGGGCTAAAACATATAGGGCGCTTAACAATATTCCTTCAGAGTGGGGAACAGCGGTAAATGTTCAGGCCATGGTTTATGGCAATATGGGTGATGATTGTGCAACAGGTGTTGCTTTCACCAGGGACCCTGCAACAGGAAACAAGCAGTTCTATGGTGAATACCTGGTTAATGCTCAGGGAGAAGATGTGGTAGCTGGAATTAGAACACCACAACCTGTTAATGATTCTACAAAAAGTGATGATTCTCATACAACACTTGAAAACCTGATGCCAGAGCCCTATAAGGAGCTTGTAGCTATATACAAAAAGCTGGAAGAGCATTATAAGGATATGCAGGATATCGAATTTACAATTCAGCAGGGTCGTCTTTGGATGCTCCAAACAAGAAATGGTAAGCGTACAGCAGATGCAGCGGTTAGAATTGCTGTAGAAATGGTTGAAGAAGGATTGATTAACAAAGAAACAGCAGTATTGAGGGTAGCCCCGGAATCATTAGATCAATTATTGCACCCAATGTTTGATCCAAATGCTGACATAAATGTGATAGCCAAAGGATTACCGGCATCACCAGGTGCTGCTACTGGACGAATCGTTTTCCATGCGGAAGATGCTGAGGAGTGGGTAGAAAAAGGGGAAACTGTAATATTGGTAAGAATTGAAACATCTCCTGAAGATATTGGTGGAATGCACGTAGCAAAAGGTATCCTTACTTCAAGAGGTGGAATGACATCACATGCCGCTGTTGTAGCCCGGGGAATGGGAACTTGTTGTGTTGCTGGTTGCAGTGCTCTTGAAATAAACTACAAGGCAAAAACCATGACCGTAAAAGGTAAAGCTTACAATGAAGGTGACTGGATTTCTCTTGATGGTTCTGCAGGAGCTGTTATTGAAGGAAAAGTACCAACTATTGATCCTGTACTATCAGGAAACTTCGGCACCTTGATGACATGGGCTGATGAATTCAGAAAAATAAATGTTAGAACAAATGCTGATACACCACATGATTCAGATGTTGCAAGAAACTTTGGAGCTGAAGGTATCGGTCTTTGCCGAACAGAGCACATGTTCTTTGAAGGTGATCGTATCAAGGCAGTAAGAGAGATGATCCTTGCTGATGATGAAGCTGGAAGAAGAAAAGCGCTGGATAAATTATTACCTTACCAGAAAGAAGATTTTTACGGCATATTCAAAGCCATGCACGATCTTCCTGTTACGGTAAGAACACTGGATCCTCCTTTACATGAATTCCTTCCTCATGATGATGATAATCAGCAGGTAATGGCTGATGAAATGGGAATTACTCTGGCAGAGGTAAAAGCTAAGGTAGATTCATTGCATGAATTTAATCCTATGTTGGGACATCGTGGTTGCCGATTGGGTATCACCTATCCTGAAATTACTGAAATGCAAGCAAGAGCGATAATGGAAGCTGCTTGTCAGTTATCCAAGGAAGGTGTTAAAGTTCTACCTGAAATTATGATCCCTTTGATTGGTACCAAGGCTGAATTCTCTGACCAGAAGACTATTGTAAGAGAAGTTGCTGAAAAGGTGCAGGAAGAAATGGGAACTAAGGTAGATTATATGATCGGTACTATGATTGAAATTCCAAGAGCTGCGTTAACAGCCAATCTGGTTGCTGAAGAAGCTGAGTTCTTCTCATTCGGTACTAATGACCTGACACAAATGACTTTTGGATATAGCCGTGACGATGCTGGTACATTCCTGAAAGAATATACCAATAAGGAAATCCTTCCGGATGATCCATTCCAGACACTTGATCAGGAAGGTGTGGGACAATTGGTAGAGATTGGTGTTCAAAGAGGCCGTCAAACCAAGCCAGACCTTAAGGTTGGTATTTGTGGTGAGCATGGTGGCGACCCTCGATCAGTTGAATTCTGTCACAGGGTTGGAATGAACTACGTAAGTTGTTCTCCTTTTAGAGTTCCGATAGCAAGACTTGCTGCTGCACAAGCTGCTCTGAAAGATAAGTAGTATTAATATATATTATATATTTAAAAGCCAACTGGAAATTTCAGTTGGCTTTTTTGTTTATTGAGCCTAAATCAAAAAGGGGGAGGAAAATCAATGATTTCTTTCGTTGGAGATTTTAAATTGAATATTAAAATATCTTAGATTAATTAAAGAAATATATTAAGGAGAATGCTACTAATTGTACTATTGGCCTTTTTTCCATATCTTCTTGAGGTAGAGATAGAATTGAAGCCTCTACCCCCAAGCTAAAATCCGAAGAGCCTGTGTATGCAATTTTCAGCATCCCAGCACTGGCAAAACTATCGCTGAAATATATTATATCAGGATTGGATAATAAATTATATGAAAGCCCTAATCCAATCGGAACATTGTGCTTTTCATTAAAATTAGCATCAAAAGCAAATCCAAGGTTGTATCTGAAACTAGTAACATTCCTGTCAAACGATTCTCCATAAGATAGAACTCCATTTAACTTCATACCAAATATTGAACTGAAAGCATAGGCATATCTTAATCCAATCCCTGCTGATAAAGCCGGAACATTATCAGTGAGTGATGGATTGGGCACTCCATTAACAATATCTTCAACAAATTTGGAGACATTAATAAACAATCCTGTATAACTATATAAGTCAACAGTACCAGAAAGAAATGATTTTTCTGTTTCTAATAAATTAATAATCCATCCCAATTGTGTAGTAGTTACTGTATTTAGACCCAGATTTATAATACTCCCAACATCGGTACCGATACGAGCACTCATTTTGAATTTTAAATACATTGCTAAACGTTTCCTTATCCTTTGACTATAATTTAATCCAAGACTTGCAAACATTACATTTCCGTCAATACCTTCAATTGGTAGATCACCAATTTCAGGTAAAGGTATAGTCAGATTAATTGTACTTCCAATCCCCAACTTCATGCCAAAAGTGGTATTTGTAAAAGGTGCTTTTATGCTTGATATAGGTAAAAAAACATGCTCATTCAATTCAGGAACTTTTTGTACTTCCTCCTGACTATAACCATACTGACACTGACCAAACATTATCATAATAAACAGAACGATTATCAGGCAAGGCCGGGAAAATTTTATTGATGTGAATAAACTTTCTGTATCCATTATTTACTCTTTTTTATAGGTATTTGCCAGCCAGCTATTAATCTTAATGCCGTGGGTTTTACTCTTGGAATATAAGTTAAGTCTGGATCAGGAGCTTCAGAAATATTTATCAATCCCTGTTCGTATCTAAATTCAATACATAAATCTGATTTCTTTATGGGAATTCTATAACCTAATCCAAACACCATTGCCACCTGAAAATCATTAACTTCTTCATCAATGTCTATACTAACATCATCAATTGTTGCTGTAGATTGAGCCGGAAAGAGAAAATCAAATCCGCCTGTAAAATAAAGCTTTGGGCTTAAAGATGTAACCTTGAATAATACCGGTAGCACAAAATTATTAAGTTTAATGGTTATGCTATCTTCGTATTCGTTGGTATCATAATTAGCAAATGCTACCCGGGTTCCTCCGGTTGCAAAACCGGGTTGCAAACTAAGAAAAAAATTCTTGCCTAAAGGTATATCGATGTTTATTCCAACTATAACTCCAGTTTTCGGTAAATACTTGGAATCTTTGGGTTTATCACCTTTTAGATTAGTGCTTGACAAGCCCACATATGCACCAACCTCCGTTTGAGCATATGAATCTAGTGAGATTATTAGACCAAAACAGAAAATAACAAGAATTCTAATTAGGCTTTTCATAACATCAATTGAATTCCAATATCAATAATTAAATTCATTTTCACCAGATATTAGATCATAAATTTCCTCTCGATAGTCAAAAAAATTGGTCTATGACAATCTATTTAATAATTTCATGTCATCAATAGGTTTTTATAAACTTGGATGGTGTCAATGAATAGATGAAAACATTAAGCTAAAATTCTCAATCTAAATAAATGGTAAAAACACAAGCTGAGCACGCAATTTTAGTCAATCACATAGGATATACTATTTCTGGAATCAAGAAAGTCATTTATCAGACTACAACACAATATTTTCCAGAGACTTTCAGTATAATTAATTTACAAAATGAAAAAGTGTTTGAGGGAGTGTTTGGAAAGGGTGGTCCTATTGATGAGTGGCATACTGGTTCAGCATGTGTTGGAATTTTCTCTGAATTTGAGGAAGAAGGGGAGTTTCATATTCAGGTGACGGTGAGCGGTAACATTATAAAAAGTGTAGATTTCAGGATAGAAAAGAATCTTCTGCAGAATTCCTGCATTCCTTTATTACTAGAAGGATTTATTTCTCAACATCCTGAAAATATATATGAGAATAAGGATTCCAGTATTGGTTTTACGGGTGACCGAAAGGATACCATGGATGTTCATGGGGGTTGGTATGACGCTTCAGGTGACACTAGTAAATATCTCAGTCATTTGAGTTATACTAATTTTATGAATCCTCAACAAACACCATTTGTAGTATGGAGCTTATTGGAATCATTAGAAAAGAATCGATCTATTGAACAAGAAAAGATCTCTCATTTTGAAAAAGAAGCTGCCTGGGGTGCTGATTTTCTTGTAAGGATGCTGGATCCCAAAGGGTATTTTTATATGACAGTTTTTGATGGATGGAGTAAAGATCCTGGTAAAAGAGAAATATCTGCCTACAAAAGGAAGGATGGATTTCGTACGGAAGATTACCAGGCTGGATTCAGACAAGGAGGGGGAATGGCAATTGCTTCATTAGCAAAAGCAAGCAGACATAATTGTAATGGAGAATTCAGTAAAAGTGATTATCTGGATAAAGCTGTTAAAGGATATCAACATTTAATTGTCAAAAACCATAAATACCTGGATGATGGATTGGAAAATATAATTGATGATTATTGTGCCCTGGTTGCAGCTGTTGAATTATTCCATGCTTCGGAAAATATCACTTATTTAGATCATGCCAGGGCCAGATCACAAAAACTCATCAATCGAATCTCCGTAGATGAAAACTATAAAGGCTGGTGGTCGGCAGATGATGGTGGAACCCGGTCCTTTTACCATGCTTCCGATGCCGGTCTTCCCCTGGTAAGTCTTTGTAAGTATTTAGAAATTGAAAGTGATGAAGATCTGAAAAATTTAGTTGTCCAGGCCATCCAAAAATCAGTTGATTTCGAAATAGAGATTACCAATGAAACAATCAATCCATTCGGGTACCCCAGGCAATATGTGAAATCATTAATTGGGACAAAAGTTGAATCAAGTTTCTTCTTTCCCCATGATAATGAATCAGGATACTGGTGGCAGGGTGAAAATGCAAGGTTAGGTTCAATGGCAACTGCAATGCTAAAAGCTCTTCCTTATCTCAGGGATGACCAGAAAGTCAGCGCTATACACTTTGCTGCGAATCAGGTCAATTGGATATTAGGATTAAATCCTTTTAATGTATGCATGCTGGATGGACTTGGTTATAATAATCCGGAATATTTAGAACCAGAAAATGTGAATTATCGGGGAGGTGTTTGTAATGGGATAACTTCAGGATTTGAGAATGAGTCTGATATAGCATTCATGCCTCTGCCTTATAACAATGATCCTGCGCAACAATGGCGTTGGTCAGAACAATGGATCCCACATGCTGCCTGGTTTATGCTTGCTCTTTCCAGTTTATGAAAAAGGAGGTTGGTCAATGGATTAGTGGATGATCTGATCTCTTGAATAAAGAATGACATACATTAACCAGTTTCTTTTTAATGTAACAGGAAAAAAATCAGGATATAAATTACAGAACAGACTATAACGATATGTAAGGACACGGGGATGAAGTATAATTTATCCAAGTAATCAATTCCTATACCAAAACCCATTCCGGCATCCATTTCATCATCTAAATCTTCAATATATAGATCATTATATGGGAGTGCATGGCAATGATTAGCCTCAAAATAATTCTGATCAAACTGTCGGTCTAATGATATTTTATTCATTTTTCAACGAATTCAAGATAAACAGTATCAACTAGACAAAATTGTTATTTTATCTAATAAAAAGCAATACTACCAAAGGAGTAAAATAGTGTAAAATTATCCTTTATTTGTGTGGACTTTTTCACTTCGAGATCCGAAGTTAACCGGGAAATCAATGTGTGCGATTTAATAATTCAGATTTTAATCATAAGACCATATTATTTCATCGTACACCAGTTGCGAATAATGTAAAGGCTTTTGCAAATTACGCCAGTACTATTCCAGAAGCATTATAATTGAAAATTGCCGACTCAAAATTATCACTAAAGGAAAATGTTTATAGAGATTGAATGCCTGGCTAAAAGTCGCTTCTGCGTGCCGTTGATGCTTTAAAAGAAGTGCAAGGGACGAAATAAATAATATATCTGGAGTAACACTTTTAAAAGACTTTCAGGAAGAAATATCTGGAAATATTAAACAGGTTTACGATTGACTGAAGATTACCTTCAACAGGCCAGTTATGATTAAAGGATGTATAGTTTATTTTCTGATTTCCTAATAATATAACTCCTTTAAATTGTGAAATTCACTATGATATCAATCCTGCTTTAAACCAGGATACCAGAAGCCAATATGTAAGGTTGAGATATAGTAATTACAATTTTACAGAAATGAAGAAATCAGTCGCGCAATGGCATAGGTTAATTTCTTAAATATTCCTTGCTTCAACCACTCTTCATAATTTAGTTCATCACATTCGGTAAGATCATTTAAAAAAGCTTTTTCCAATTGTACGGCCAGATTTTTTCCATAAATTACTGACATGATCTCAAAATTCAGATCAAAGCTCCTGATGTCCATATTGGCAGTGCCCACGACGCTAAATTTCTCATCAGCAACCACTGTTTTGGCATGTACAAATCCTTTTTTATACATAAAGATCTTTACTCCTGCCTGCAATAACTCGGTATAATAAAATTTTGATGCAGCACCTACAATGGCAGAATCAGATTTTGCAGGCATCATCAAACGCACATCTACACCACTGATGGCAGCTTGTTTTAAGGCATCCAAAATACTGTCACTTGGGATAAAATACGGATTGGTTATATAAAGTTTTTCTTTTGCCAGGGTAAAAATCCTGAAATAGGTAAGCATGATATTAGACATAGGATAAATGGGTCCGCCGGCTACTATCTGGGCCAATTCCATCTTGCCCGCTTGTTCTTTTTCTATTACTACCGGGAACAGGTCTTTGGTGACAGATAATTTATTTGGCTGACAGGCATTCCAATTCACAATAAAATGGCGCTGCATGTTCAATACCAGAGGTCCGGTTATTTTTACATGGGTATCCCGCCAGTAAAGGCCCGTATCAATGGAGTTATCGTAGCGATCGGATACATTGAGACCACCCACAAAGCCGGTATGGCCATCCATGATGATCAGTTTACGATGGTCGCGGTGGTTAATTCTATTGGCCAGGGCCACCAGTTTAACTTTAATCACTGGATAGATCTCCGCACCACCTGCTTTAGTTCCCGCACAACATTGTGCTTCATTTTACGACTTGCATAATCGTCGTAAATAACCCTGACTTTAACGCCTTCTTTAATTTTTTGTAAAAGCACGTCTTTGATCTGGTTCCCCCTGGTGTCATTTTCCCAATCATAATATTCCATGTGGATAAAAGACTTTGCGGTTTTGAGCGTCGTTAAGACTTCGGGGAACTTTTCTTCACCATTGATAAGAAGTTTAAACTCATTCTTACTCAGATTTTCATTCCCGATTTGGTGAACGAATTTTACCAATTCGGTATACTGATCCAACTCAGCAGCGTGTGTTTGCATTAGTGCAGTGGTTTCATCAGCTATATTTTCTTTGAAATCTTTAATTAGCTCTTTTAGCCTGGCTGTTCCTTCTTTTGTTGTTTTTTTATGGCGGTAATTAATACCAACTGAATAATAGAGAATGATACCCACAATGGGTATTATAATGACCAGAAGGAGGTATGCCAATGTTTTAGCCGTCGAATGTGTATCAAGCAATATCCTGGCTATCGTGTAAATGACCAGAAGGATATAAACTACTTTAATTACGTCAGTTAAAAATGGTGAGAGTGTAGCGGCTAATAGTATCATTTCTTTGAATTTTTTGTGAACTAAATACTGATCATTTATTCTTTAGATGGTTCTTCCCTGACAATCAGGTTAGGATAAGGAATTACAATTCCCGCCTTGTCAAAACGTGCTCTGACCTCTTCATTCAATGCCCAACTCACAGTTATAGCATTCATGGGATTATCTACCCAAACAAGCGCTCCTAATGTTATGGAATAGGTTCCGAATTTGAAAAGCCTGACTTCAACTATAGGAAGGTCTTTTTCCTTTTGTTCTTTAGTACGTTTGTCGATACTGAGCGGACTTGCTTCAGCAACTTTCCTTATTATTTCTTTTGCTTTACTAATATTGCTTTCATAACTAATTTCAAATTCAACAATCTGAATTACATCCTCTTCGTGATATGAGGAATTGATCACATCAGATGAAACTATTTTTGAATTTGGAATTATTAACCTGCGGTTTGTAATGTCTTTGATTACCGTATAAAGCATTTTAATTTCTTCAACACTACCTTCAGTTATATTCCCCACTTTTATCCAATGGCTCAGGGTAAATGGTCTGAAAATTATAATCATAGCCCCTGAAACTAAATTTGAAAGAACGTCTTTTGCAGCAAAACCTATTATGGCTGTTGCAACACCGGCGCTGGCCAGCAAAGAGGTAGTCAGGGATTTTACATGGGGCTCCAGTGATATGGCATAGCTTACACCAATTACCATAATTACTAAACGAATTAAGAAAATAATTAAGACATATTTTCCAGGATCTACTTTCCGTTTGGTTCTTGATTTTATAAAAATAAAATGCACCCCTTCTTTTACCAGCCACCCAAGCAGTAGTGAAAAAAGCAGGACTAAAATCATCAAAATGATACGGCCATGCTCAGAGTTTAATAAATTTAAGTAATCCATATTTCGTTATTTTATTTAGAGTGATGTCAGCTATTTAACTTTGATTTTAATTAATTATAAACTTACGCGACCCCTTAATCCAAAAACAGCAATGAAGTTTTTGTCTGGGTTTAGTGCCGGGTTTATTAGTAGTTGAATATCTGGCGTAAGTGTAATTATTTTTATCAAATGCAGTCTGTAATAGAGTTCCATGGTGTATTGGTCGCGGAGTCCCTCACCAAGAGTAGATTCAGATGGTTGCCCCCAGCTAAAGCCAATACTCACTTGTTGGCCATTGGATGGAAAATGATACCCCAATCCTGTTTCAAAAGATTTTTGCCATAAGGTACCACCATCTTTGGCATAGCCTGCACGCACAAAAGGCAGCCAATGGTTTGCATACATTTTGTTGAATGAAAAAGCCATCCCCCAGCCTTCGGGTGTCATGGCCATTTGTCGTGCATCGGCATGCCAGGCAAACAGATGGATGTTGTCAGAGAAGCGCTCAGCATATGACTTGGCCCAGCCAACTTCGAGTTGGGTAAAATACTCGCCGGTTCCAAAAAAACTGTCAAACATTCCAAAAGGATCTGTAGGATCACCATTAGCATCTGAAATACCTCCCAGCACATAAAGATTATCTGTAATAGATCCTCTGATTGATAATCCAATTCCTTGATTTGGCAGCGGAATGGTTACTCCTGTTGAAAATGCCAGGTTGTAAAAATCATTCCACGGATCCACAAGGCCATAAACGTTGGTGTAGTCGGCAGGGTCAAGAAGACCAACCTGAAAGGCAAGCTTACCTTTTAACAAGCTTTGCTGCCAGAAGAAATTCGTGACTGCCCAACCAATTCCACTGAATGGAACGGCAGTGAGACCCGCATAACCCACATTAAACCCAAGGTCCTGGGGAGTGGGATGATCATTGTATCGATGCCTGTTTTCAAACTTAAATATAAATGTGCCGGTATTGCCAGACTTCCTCCCTGCCAGGTCCCAGGTCCCAAAGGCACGTACGATACCACTATAGCCAGTACTTTCATTGCCTGCTAACCCAGCGGTAGCACCTTGAAATACGGACCAATAATCAACGGTGTAATTAAAATGACTTTTTGCTTTAAGTCTTTTTTTGAAAGCAAAATAAGATGGCAGGATATTTACCTCATCTTTTGCATCACGTGCCATCTGCCCCGCCACACTGGCAGGTCCTGAAATTCCTGTAACAACAGAATCTGATGATTGGATTTCCTGTGCTTTGGCAGTTTGTAGGGTGCCAATTATGAGACTAGCTATTAATACTAACGAGAATGAATTAGCCTTCATTAAAAGATATATAAATATCCGCTTGGTTCTATCCATTTGATTTTACAAAAGTATTTCCAATAAATAATCCTGCAGCAATGTTGGAAACCCCTGGTCTGTTTGTAACTGCGAACGGGTTTGTGTGTCGTACATGGTAACTGCCCAAAAATCTTTGGCTGGTACATTTGCCGGCTTAAAATCTTTGTTGGTTTGTTTCTCACCAGCCGTTTTAAACAGGTTTCTGTTTTCGCCGGTTTCCTGTGCCTGCATTGGAATAGCAATTCCAATAATAAACAGGCGCGTTAATAGAATACTTAATACTTTTTGTATGTTAATAATGAATAATTTTTAATTTATATTGCAAGATTTTGATTAAAAGCCTTTAATCCGTAAAATTCAACCTGGCACCAAACTGAATGCGTTGAGCAAAGCCTTCGGTGTCATCAACAATTCTTTGTTTACCTGCGATGTATTCAACACCTACGGAAAACCTTTTAAAAACGCCCCATCTAATATTGGCATGCACGGTTGCGCCTAATTCCTGATCGTCAGGCGTTCTGTTATCAGGACTTTGTAATTCAGCCCAGTTTAAAGAAAGGGTAGAAGCAAGATTGGATAACCAATAATGTTCTACACCTGCTGTAATATTGAGTACTGGAAAAGCATTAAGTGAGCCATCCATATTGATTACAGCATCAGCACCCGGACCAGCAACAGCTGCAATATTTTGGCCCCAACCATTCCCATAGGCCAATCCCCATACAAATCGGTCGTACTTGGCAAAATTTAATCCGCCAGAAAAATGGAAACCATAGCCCATAGTCGTTGAGGTTCCTAAGCTATCACTCACAAATCTGTGTTGTAAACCCTGAGCTGCCAATTGCATATGTCCGAGGCGATGATTCCAGATGATACGTCCGGTGATGCTTGGCATGTAAAGCCTAGTTTGACCACTCAGCCCAAAAGGATTGTCAAGGGAGCTGGAAGGACTTTCAATGGCCGCAGCCCATTTAAAATGTTTGCCGGCTGATTTTTCGTAGCGGATTTGAACGGCACGCTTAAATACCAGGGCGTCACCAAATTCAAAATCAATGGTAGTAGGTAGTGCACTCAAATCCATCAGCGTAATCCAATTCTGGCCAATGGTTAAATTACCAACGGTAATGGTGGCAATCCTAAGGTGTGGTGTATAATCATTTGGGTCTTCATTTTCAAAAAAATCAAATTCAATGTAGGCCCGCATGGGGACGTTGGTTTTCGTTGTTGACCTCAAATCAAAGCTAAGTCGTGATTCTTTTGCATGAAACGTTGTTTGACCACCCAGCTTGCTTTCGGGTGAACCATCTAAGCCAATCGTGGCTGTAACAAATTCGCTTCTGTCGCCAACATAGTCCAGGTCAACAATAAAATCAGTCTTAACATATCCACCAATTGCAAAACGAATATTGGTACCCGGTATGGGGATTGAATTTGGATATTCCTCATCGATATAAGCGGTTAAAGCACTTCCACTCAGTGTTTGAGCGTAATACAACTCCGCATTCGACCTCATAACATGTTTCGTGGTATCTCTTGGAATCGTATCGTTTTGGGCAAACAACAATACAGGGAGAAACAAAATGGTCGTGATCTGAATGATCGTAAATAGTAGGCTATTCTTCATTTCTATAAATCTTTAACTTAATTAGTTTGATCTTTCCGGTTTAATTAATGTAACACCGATCACCAAACCTGCAGCTAGGGTGAGGGCGACTACAAACATTTGCAGAAATTCTGGTCCTCCAGTTTGCATATTTCCAGCGGCAAAGGCTGCCAATCCCCGGAACCCGACTGAACCGCTAACCAGCAAAACAAAAGCGGGTACCAAAACAATTGAAGGGGGTCTTCCCGTTTTTCTTGCCCAAAGACTAGTGAATAAAACCAGCACGATGGTGCCCAGTAAATTCCCAAAATTTGAACCAACTAAATCACTACCAAGCAGTATTCCACCGTAGGCTATACCCATAGCAAGACATGTCCAGAAAAAATCGCGGTAAGGAGTCTGAAATGCGATTCCAAGCGCAACAATGATGGCTGGCATAAAAACCCAAAGCCATACCGAATCAACAGGCGTTGCGATAGTGGCTGCAGGAAAAGACAAAATGAGTCCTACGGCCTTTACGCCGAGCCATGCACCAAAGAATTGTTTGAAGAGATAAATCAGACCGCTCACCAGATTGGAAAGGCCTGAGGCTATGTGTTTTGTTACAATTTCTACTATGCCTACGCTTATACCGTAACCGGGTATTAAAATTAATACAGCTGATAGCGTAACCAACACTAGATTGATTTCAGGAAAAAAGTATCTTGAAATAGCGGCCAGAATACCGGCAATAAAGGCAGTAGAAAGAGGCAGCCAATCGGCCTTAAGGGGACCCCAGCTTCCTGATTTCAATACCATAAAGAAAACCACCAAGCTGAAAATGCCGGAGAGTATCAAATCCATCCATGAACCTCCCATTAGCACAGGGAATGCTACTCCAGTCAGCACATAACTAAGCGCGGTAGTTGCATTACCCCAGGGATGTGGAAGTTTGCCTATTTCCAGTAATTGCTTTGTATCTGTAAGAGATCCGGGAAATATATTTTCAATTGCCGTAGTAAGATATAATAAAAAAACTCGCAGGTTATTATGCTCCTCGTCCAGAGATATCCATCCGTATTTTGCACTGGTATATTCCAACCACTGGCTTACAATAATACTTTTACCATAACCAGCTGGTGCTGATATAAGAGAAAGGGGTTTGTATATATTTTTTTCGAGAAGTTCGATTAACGAATTGCGAACTACTAAATCCTCGGTAAGATGAGGTCGATGAAATTTTGTTCGCAATATGCTATTAATGTCTGCCATATGGAAGTACCTTTCAAGTAACTATAATTGCCGTACTTTGTATATAAATGAAATACTCAAAATATTTGAACCAGCCCAATTTAATGATATTTATTCGAATGTTTCAAAGTTCAATATTATTAAATCATTTATTCTCCTGGTAATTTTATAAATACCTATTGGTTATAGTATGAGAATCCAGGTTGGCGACTACAAAACCTCTTTTCTTATGGTATAAATTTTATTATCTTAGATTAGTAATAAATGATCCACTATTATGTATCTTAAAATTGAAGATTTTATATCTGAATGGAACCAGGAATCAGAATCTACAGTAAAAGTATTTTCAAAAATTCCCGATAATAAGAAAGCTGAAAAAGTGAATGATAATGTGCGGTCTCTGGATCGCATGGCGTGGCATATCACACAAACTCTTACTGAAATGCCCCATAAAGCTGGAATAGTCGAAGAGGATGTGTTGGATAACAAACCTGTTCCTGAAACCTTTTCTGAAATAATTGAAATATATAAAAAATACAGCGATAACCTCATTGATCAGCTACAGAAAAAATGGAAGGATGAAGATCTTACAATAGAAATGGAAATTTATGGCATGACTTGGGAAAAGCGAAAAATTTTATCTGCCCTGGTTAATCACCAGGTCCACCATCGGGGGCAAATGACTGTTGTAATGAGATTGCTTGATATTGAAGTTCCTGGTGTATATGGACCATCAAAAGAGGAATGGGTAAAGTATGGAATGAAAGCGGAGGAATGACAAAAGGAATTATGAATTATCTAATGCCCATCTTCACCTATCTTTTTTGTACGTCACAATTATGCATTAATAAATCCATCTGGCACAGGTCTTTGAGCTGGGTGTAGGACGGTAGGACTTGTGCCATAATTCCCTTCTTAATTATCACACAATGCAGGCAAAGAGAAAGAGGGGAATATTTCTTACACACCCCTGCAAATCCACAGGCATGGCACCCGCTCTCAAGCGGGGAATAATTCCTGCTCAGGTAAGAACCTAATCTAAAATGAAATACCTGTTCCGTTTATAGAAGGTTCTTACAGAATGACAGTAGTGAGTTCAAAATATTTCCGAATTTCAACAGACTTTTACACTTCACTATTATGCATTAATAAATCATACAACTATATTGATAAAAATTTATACATCAAATCAGAAAAGTTATGAACCTTAGAACCACTGTTTTTTTATGTATGCTAACCTTATTGTTTTCCTGTAAAACTGATACCTCTTCAAGCCAGGATAAGGAAGAATGGATATCTCTCTTTAACGGAATAGACTTAACCGGTTGGGACATTAAGATCACCGGATTTGAAATGAATGAAAATTATAATGAAACTTTTGTTGTAGAGGACAGTATGATACGTATCAAATATGATAACTATGATGAGTTCAATAATGCTTTTGGACATATGTATTACCAAACTCCATATTCATACTATAAAATACAATTTGATTATCGTTTTACAGGAGAACAGTTGAAAGGTGGTGCCAGCTGGAATGTACGAAATAGCGGAATAATGGTTCATTCTCAATCAGCTGAAAGTAATGAACTCGGGCAGCACTTTCCGGTTTCAATTGAACTCCAACTCCTTGGTGGACTTGACCAGGGAGAACGAAACACTGCAAATGTATGCACACCAGGTACGGCTTTTGAATTGAGCGATACGGTAAACTACAACCATTGCCTTAATTCCAGCTCGAAAACCTACCACGGCGATCAGTGGGTTCATGTAGAGGCCATTGTTATGGGTGGGGAATATATGACATTTATTGTTGAAGGAGATACTGTTTTAACCTTTCAAAAACCACAGGTTACTGGATTTTTTATCAGGGAATTACCTGAAGGAAATGATTGGAAATATTTTGGAGTGGAAAGAGACCAGGAAGCATGGATGGCAAAAGCCGGCAGTATCCTTACTGAAGGTTATATTTCATTGCAGGCAGAAAGCCACCCAATTGATTTTAAAAACATTAGCCTCTTAAACCTTTGTGGTTGTATGGATCCAAAAGCAAAAAACTATAAGTCATACTATGTGAAGGAAGACAACTCTCAGTGTGAGTATTAAGGAAATTTTACTATTGAAGCAAAAGTTATTTAAACTTCAAAGCCGTTGTAGGATGACCCGGAAAATATGACTTCAACAAGTTTTTTTTAGGTAGATTACAAAGGTAATCCTGTTATACAGGTAACAGATAGTCTGTGTCACAAAACAGATTTAATGAAAAATGTGTTAATGAATAATCAAACCTAATTTATTGATAATGAAATATCTGTTTGTGGTATTATAAGACATTTAGAAATGACAAAGAAAAGTGGAGAAATTGACTTAAGATTCCCAATTGGAAAGTTTAAAATTCTTGCTCCAATTTCTGATAAACAAGTAGAAAACTGGATCACAGAAATAGAACTTTTTCCAACCAGGCTAGAGGAAAAGATAAAAGATTTATCAGAAACATCTCTTAAATGGAAATACAGGCCTGATGGATGGACTATTAAACAGGTGATACATCATTGTGCTGACAGTCATATGAATAGTTTTATTCGGTTCAAGCTTTGTTTAACAGAAGATACTCCAACTATAAAACCCTATTTTGAAGATAGATGGTCTGAATTACCTGATGTTCTTGAAACCAATATCTCGGAATCCATAAAAATATTGGAAGGATTACATTCGCGGTGGACTCATCTTCTGAAATCTTTAACGTCTTCTGATTTAAAGAAAGAATTTATACATCCTGAACATGGAACAAAATTTTCCATTGACAAAAATATAGGCCTGTATGCCTGGCACTCGAACCATCATCTTTCTCATATCGATCAGGCAATAAAAGGTAAAGGAAAATATAGCTAATGATTCTCAGGGGGATAGCATACTCTTAGCTGGAACCAGATACTTAATCATTACGAGAAAGTTTTAATGTATTTTAATCAGCGTACCTTATACCAATACCCAAGCCACCTGAAACCCAATTTTTGGATGAATTTTTTGGGAAGAATATAATACAGTGCAAATAGTATAATGGCTGCGATATTAGAAATAAATAAAATTAATAATGAGGAAAATTTGTATTCTCCTTTTCGGCCAGAGGTTACTATGGGGTGTTGATGAAGTATATTAAATCCTTTCCCTATTGATCTACCATACTTTTTAAGACGTATTACAAAATCAACTTCCTCGTATGCAAACAAGTCGGTGCTAAATCCATTGATTGTCTCAAACGCATCTCTATTACATAATATGAAAGCACCTCCGCATAATTTCAACAATCGGAAAAAAGGATTCATCCTTTCAAGACGAAGTTTATTAAATAAAGTACCATCTTCTACCTGAATCGTTGAACCACAACCTATATATTTTCCTTCAGAAATAAGCTCAATAGCGTCAACTAATAGTTTTTTCGATGGATAAGAATCTGCATCAATAAAAAGAAGCCATTCTCCTTTTGCTTTTTCAGCTCCTTTATTTCTGGCTCTTGAAATCTGATTAATGGGTTCTTTTACGACAATCGCTCCTTTACTGATTGCTATTTTGGCTGTATGATCTGTTGAATTGTTATCACAAACAATAAGCTCCCACGTTATTTCAGGATTATTGACATGGTTAATTGAATGCTTAATTTGACCAATAGTATGCTCAATTAATTGCTCTTCATTATATGCCGGTATTATTATAGATATGACCATTAGTTGCACTCAATTTTCAATCTTGCCATATAGCTTGAAAGTAATTACATGTAATCTTATTGAAACGATATAACAATAGGTCTTTAATTGGAAATTACTGAATTTGATAAGTATGTACAATTCCTGAAACAGGTAATATTTGGTTTTGGTACGTAATATTAAAAGTGATATTTTTATTCCAGCCAATTTTATAATAAATAATTATGCATATCTCTATTCTACCCCACCTTAAAAAAATTGTATTGTGTTTAATAATTTTGTTCATACAGGCTCCCCTCCTGAAAAGCCAGGTAAGTGAACCCTTGAAGGTTGGAGTAATAGGTCTTACCCATTCCCATGTTCATTGGATATTGGGCAGGCCGGACCTGGGTGATATCAAGATAGTTGGAATAGTTGAACCCAATCGAAAACTTGCTGAACGATTCTCAAAGCAACATGGATATGCTATGAAAATTGTTTATAACACCATGGATGAAATGATTCAAGCTACACATCCTGAAGCTGTTACAGCCTTTGGGTCAATCTATGAACATTTAGAAGTTGTAGAAAAATGCGCCCCTCTTGGAATTCATGTGATGGTAGAAAAACCCTTGGCAGTAAATATGGACCATGCGATCAAAATGAAAGCCCTGGCTGAGAAACACAATATCCATTTGCTCACCAATTACGAAACCACCTGGTATGCTACTAATCATAAAACCTATGAAATGGTTCACCGTGGTGATATCGGACAAATGCGCAAAATTGTTGTTCATGATGGACACCAGGGACCCATTGAAATTGGAGTCAACCAGGAGTTTTTAGACTGGTTAACGGATCCTGTAGCAAATGGTGGTGGTGCAGTAACTGACTTTGGCTGCTATGGCGCCAACCTGATTACCTGGCTGGTAAATGGTGAAAAACCTTTGTCGGTAATGGCCCTGACACAAACACTGAAACCAGATCTATATCCAAATGTGGATGATGAAGCGACTATTGTTTTGGAATACAGAACTTTGCAGGGAATTATACAGGCATCCTGGAACTGGCCTACCTCCCGGAAGGATATGGAAGTATATGGGAAGACGGGATATATCTACAGCGATAATCGTTCTGATATGCGTATCAGGTTGAATGAAAACGAAGTGGAAAAGAAGGAAACACTTTCTGACCTCGAAGCTCCTCTTAATGATCCATTCGCTTTCTTCGCCGCGGTAATAAAAGATGAAATAAGTATGCCTCTATATGATTTATCATCACTGGAAAATAATCTGATAGTAGTTGAAATTCTTGATGCTGCAAAAGAAAGTGCCAGAACCGGTAAAAAGGTAGTATTGGGTAATTGATGGTATATATACATAACTCTTGTCAGGAAATAAAAAATGAAGAGATCGATATATCAGTAAAAGGATAATTAATTATTCACAGAAAAATTGTTTCTTTAACTAAATAATAAACTATGGAAAAGGTCTTTTTTTTAACCATTCTATTTTTCTCAATATTTAATCTCAATGCACAGGAGATTCCATATGGCAATAATGCTGAAGCAGGCAAGTATGTTCAATCTGAAGATGCTAAAATATATTACGAAGTATATGGAGAAGGTGAACCATTACTCTTATTACATGGGGGATACTATGGTTACATCAGTGAATTTGAAATGTACTATCCTTATTTAATTGATAACTTTAAGGTTATAGCCGTCGCAACAAGAGGGCATGGTAAATCAGAAATTGGGACCCAGAAAATGTCCTATCAGTTATTTGCTAAAGATGCTATCCAGGTATTGAAACAGGAAGAAATTGAAAGTGCTTTGGTATATGGTTTCAGCGACGGTGGCATTACCGGTGTTGTACTAGCTGCAGAATATCCTTCTTTTGTTAAAAAACTGGTTTGCATGGGCGGGGGTTTGAATACCGCATATTATCGACCGGAATCTTTACAACAGGTTTGGGAAATGACTGGAGAAAATGAAGAAAAGAACATTCCAGGTTTTCTAAAGGATCGTAAAACGATTATGCCAGAGCCAGAACGATATGCAGAATGGATAGATATGTTAAAGGAAGCCTGGGTGACACCCATCTGGATCAGTGATGAAGCTGCAGCCGCTATAAAATGCCCTGTATTAATAGTATCAGGTGACAGAGATGACTATATGCGAACTGAGGCTATGGTTGAAATGTATCAACTTATACCTAATGCTCAATTGTCAATTTGGCCAAACTCCGGGCATGTAAGCTTGATTTTGAATCCTGTAATGCTGAATGAGATAATCATTCCCTTTTTAAAATAAAAAAACTGAATTTGTATACGAATTAAGTCATTATTAAAACTATTATATACCCATGAAAATACATACCCTGGTTAAGTTGAACCTTATTGCAATTTTCCTGTTTTTTAGTCTCCTTTCTTACGGTCAAAAAAAGCCTGTGCTTTCTGGAGAAGATCGTGTTAAATTATTCCAGGACCATTCAGCCCTTAAAAATGATACTTCCTTTGCCGATATGCATTGGCAATATGTGGGTCCTACTAATATCAGTGGAAGGTGCACTGACGTCGAAGGGATTTCACCTCATGGTGATAACTACACCATCTGGGTAGGTTCTGCTACAGGCGGGGTATGGAAATCAATAAACGAAGGAGTGACTTTTGATCCTGTATTTGATGAAATGCCTACTGCTTCCATTGGAGATATTGCTATTGATCCCTCAAATAGTGAAGTGGTCTGGGTGGGTACAGGTGAAGCCAATATTTTTCGCAGTTCTAATGCAGGTTGTGGAATTTTTAAGACTACAGATGGTGGAAAAACATGGGAGAATATGGGTTTGGAAAATACACACACTATCGGGCGTGTTGTTGTTGATTATTCAAACTCCGATGTAGTATATGTAGCTGCTACCGGCCATGAGTGGACTCCGAACAAAGAGCGAGGTCTTTATAAAACTACGGATGGCGGAAAAACATGGGATAAAATTCTATATATAAATGAAAATGCTGGTGTTTTTGATTTTGTCATGCACCCAACCAATCCCGACATTTTGTATTGTACTTCATGGGAAAGGATCCGGTTAAAATGGGGAGATCCCAGAACTACAGATGACACCAAACACTGTGGTGTGTGGAAATCTATTGATGGGGGTAAAACCTGGAACGAAATTAACAATGGTTTACCCGAGCCCAATCACAGAGGCAGGATAGGTATCGATTTATGCAAGGAGCAACCGGATATTGTTTATCTATTGCTCGACAATTATGAAATTGCCCGAAAGGCTGAAGATGGTGAGTTGGATGCATATAACCGTCCTAAAAAAGATGTTATCAAGGGGGCCACAGTATATCGAAGTAATGATGGGGGTGAATCTTGGAATAAAGTAAGTGGTTTAACAGATGATACAAAGAAATTTATGATGGGCCACTCAGGTACCTATGGCTGGGTTTTTGGGCAGATCCGTGTTGATCCGAAAGATCCGGATACAATATGGACCCTTGGTCTGTTTCTGAACAAATCGTCCGACGGTGGAAAAACTTTTTCTTCCATACGGGATATGCACATGGATCATCATGGTTTGTGGATTGATCCCAATAATCCAAACTATGTGTTAAATGTTCAGGATGGCGGACTATCTATCTCGTATGACAAAGGAGAAAACTGGAGGAACCCTATAGAAGAATTACCACTTGCTCAATTTTATAATGTATCCTATGATTTTTCGCAGCCTTTCCGTGTAGTTGGTTCTATTCAGGATCATCATAGCTATTTTGGTGAAGTCGACATGTCAAGAGGTAGAAATAGAGTAAAGCAAGTAGAATTCGAACCTACAGTTGGAGCGGAGGGATGCACACATGAAATTGATCCGCGTGATAACAACACCATCTATGGAAGTATATATTATGGCAATCTTGCTAAAGGAGAAATTGATAATTTCAACTGGAGAAATTTAAATATGGTATTACCAGAACCACTCCCCGGAGAATCACGATTGCGTGGACAATGGGTAGCACCTACATTATTATCTCCACATAATCCGGATATAGTGTATCACTGTATGCAATCCGTTATGATGTCAAAGGACCAGGGAAGTACCTGGGATAAGATTAGTCCGGTATTAACATTTGATGATCCGAAAAAAATTGGAGATATTAATTATCAGACTATCTCTGCCTTTGATGAGTCTCCACTTCGTTTTGGATTATTATATGTCGGAACAGATGATGGACGGCTATGGCGAACTAAAAATGGAGGTATTTTATGGGAAGAGATCCTGAACAAAAAAATCCCGCAAAAATGGGTTTCCAGATTGGTCGCTTCAAAATATGATATGGGAACAGTGTATATGACACAGACGGGTCGACGGGATGATGATTTTCAAGTGTACATATGGAAATCAACTGATCTTGGTGATACCTGGGAGGATATTTCAGCAAATATCCCGGTAGGTCCGGTAAATGTAATCCGTGAAGATCCAAATGATGAAAACATCCTCTATATCGGTACTGATGCAGGAGTCTATATTTCAATAAACAAAGGCGAATCCTACTCGATACTGGGTGACTTGCCCTTTGCCTATGTTCATGACCTGAAAGTGCATCCACGAGATAATATGGTTATAATAGGAACTCATGGTAGAGGAATATGGGTGTTAGATGCTGATCCAATAAATAAGAAGTCTGAGCATTAAATTTCATAGTTGTTTATATGTAGCTAAAAGTAAAAATATTTTGTATGTGTGCAAAAAGCCTCCTCCCGGTTTGCTATTTAATGTTTGTATACCGTACTTATATATTGTCTTGATCCAATTGGAAAAGTGCATTTTATATTAGCTTTTTATAACCTTTAAAAACTTCCATTATGAAATTTTTTATGCCCGTTATCTTTTTAGCAGCAGTGGTTCTTACTTCCTGCGGAACCAAGCAAACAAAGGAAGAATCTAATACAGAAAGTGATCCAATATCTGAAGAGTCGATTGAAGGAAGTGATGTTGATGAAGCAAAAAACTGTGATGAGTTTATCGATCAATATGAAGAGTGGACGGATAATTATGTTGTATTGATTGAGAAATATATGAAGAATCCAATGGATGCAGCGCTCTCCGAAGAATATATGAAATTGGCACAGGAAGGAATGAGCTGGATGAACCAATGGAATAGTAAATTGATTTACTGTGCTTCAGTGGACAAATATGAAAAGCGCTTTGAAGAGATATCTGAAAAAGCAGAGAAGAAACTTGAAGAAATGGGGATTGAATAAATCGTAATTTTTACGAAATTATATTTCTATTAATCAATTTATTATGATTAATATCGAAGCCTGCTAAAACAGGCTTTTTTTAATAATTAATATTTATACACCCAATCCAATTTGAAAACTCGATTTTTCTTTTTTGGTTACAATACCGTATATTGATCAGCTATACAGATTTATTTTAGCTCTATTTCTCAACTTATCTCTAATTATATGAAAATTAAAAACGTAACAATAGCCGGAGGGGGAACATTAGGATCACAAATTGCCTGGCAAACTGCTTTTCATGGATTTAATGTCATAGTATATGATGCATTTGACAAAGGCGTGGAAAAAAGTAAAGCTTTTCATAAACAATTTGCGGCTTTGTTTTTAGCTACAAGAGGAGCTAGTGATGAGCAAATAATCGAGACCCACAAACGTCTGAGCTACACAACTAATCTGGGGGAAGCAGTAAAAGATGCTGATTTTATCAGTGAATCAATTCCTGAAGATCCTGAGATAAAAAAGAGTTTCTATAGAGAACTCAGCAAGGTTGCGCCTGAAAAAACGATATTCACAACAAACACTTCTACAACCTTGCCTAGTGAATATGCCAACGAAACAGGAAGACCTGATAAATTTCTGGCATTACACTTTGCCAATGGAATATGGGAAGCAAATATAGGAGAAGTAATGGGTCATCCGGGTACAGATCCACAAGTATTTGACAGAGTCGTTGAATTTGCAAGTGAGATTGGCATGGTTCCAATACCTATACATAAGGAACAAAACGGCTATGTTATTAACACCTTGTTAGCACCTTGGATATCCGCTGCATGGGATTTGTATTTGCAAAATGTAACCGATTTTGCCAGTATCGATAAAACATGGATGATTTGCATGGGAACAATAAGAGGACCTTTTGCTATTATGGATATCGTTGGTATGCAAACCATGTATAATATTTCAAAATTATGGGGCGAAAAAACTGGAAATCAAACCCTGATTGATCGCGCCAAATATATTCAAGAGAATTTTATTGATAAAGGTAAGATGGGAGTGAGTACTGGTGAAGGATTTTATAAATACCCAAATCCAAGTTACAAGGATCCTGATTTTATTAAATAATAAATTGTGTTATCCGGAATTGACTATTGGTTTTCAATTCTATTCGACCGAGTCTAATATTTTATTGTCGTTAATAAAAACTATCCTGGAATTTAATGTATTAAATACATATTAGTACTTTTAATATTATCTTGATAAGCAACTGATCTATCATGAAAATACTTTTTATTTTACTTTTTGCACCTGGTTTACTTTTTTCAAACGACGACAAGGAAACGTCATTACTTATTGAAGCTGAAAGCTTTAATGATAAAGGCGGCTGGTTGGTAGACCCTCAATTTGTTGAACAAATGGGATCCCCCTATTTAATTGCTCATGGGATAGGTAATCCTGTACTTGACGCCCATACGACTTTTAATATTAGTCAAAATGGAGAATATCATCTTTGGGTAAGAACGAAAAATTGGGCTCCTGGTGATTGGGAAGCTCCTGGTAGGTTTCAAATAAAAATTAACGATCATACGTTTCCCCAAATATTAGGAACTCAAAAGGATTGGAACTGGCAATATGCTGGTCATGTAAACTTGAAGCAAGGTAAACATAAAATTTCCTTGACCGATTTAACAGGATTCGATGGCCGATGTGATGCAATTTATCTCTCTACCGTTGAACAGGCCCCTCCCTCGGATATAGATGAGCTGGTTGAATGGCGAAAAAAAATATTACAAATCCCAGATGTACCTCAACTTTCAAAACCTTTTGACCTGGTAATTACAGGAGGAGGGATTGCAGGATGTGCAGCAGCAATAGCAGCGGCGGAGCAAGGATTGCACGTTGCACTTATACATGACCGGCCGGTTCTTGGAGGTAATGCCAGTGGTGAAATCAGGGTTCATACCCTGGGAATCTACGGCCATTTTGAACGAATCTTAAAAATGCTGGATACAGAACACTATCCCAATGGCTCACCAAAAGCGCATCAGGAAGATATCAAACGTATGGATAATGTAAAACGATATAAAAATATCCATCTATATCTTAATTGGAGGGCTTATGATGCCTATGCAGAAAATGATATAATTAAACATATTGATGCCAAACATTCGAGCTCGGGTGAAAGAATTCGATTTGAAGCTCCCATGTTTGTGGATTGTACCGGAGACGGATGGATAGGCTACTGGGCTGGTGCTGAATATATGTATGGCAGGGAAAGTGTTGATACGTATAACGAAGCCTGGGAAAAACATGGTGAAACGTGGAGCCCTGATAAAGCAGATAACTTCGTAATGGGTTCTTCAGTCTTATGGAGAAGCCATGAGCTTGATTCTGTGTCTTCCTTTCCTGAAGTTCCCTGGGCTTTTGATGTTGCTCAAGACTATGCAGCTGCAAACGGTGAATGGCAATGGGAGTTTTCAAGAAATGACCTGCACCAGATTGATGACGCTGAACAAATCAGGGATCATATGCTTATGGCGATTTATGGATCCTTCTACAATGAAAAACAGAAAAAGAAAAACGATAGACTGGCCTTGCAATGGGTAAGTTATCTGATTGGAAAACGAGAATCAAGAAGGTTGGTCGGAGATCATATCTATACCTTCAACGATGCCAGAAATGAAGTTAAATTTCCAGACTCCGTTGTAGTGGAAGAAAGGGAGGTGGACGTACATTATCAACAAAATTTACTGGATTCTGATAAACCGGATTTTTTATCTGAAGCACTTTTTTATCGTACTGGCAGGTATTATGTTCCGTATCGAAGCTTGTATTCCAAAAATATTAACAACCTGTTTATGGCTGGAAGATGTTTCAGTTGTTCACATATTGGATTGGGGGGGCCCAGGGTTATGAGAACAACCGGACAGATGGGTGCTGCTGTTGGATATGCTGCTTCAATATGTAAAAAGTATAATACGAATCCGAGGGAAGTATATCTGAAACATTTGGATGAATTGATGAAACTGGTTCTTTCTTCGGATCAGGATGATAACCTGGATTTAGGTTTATGAGAGGATTTATTTGGGTTGCAGTATTAATAGTCCTTGGTAGTTCAAAGGCTTTTATCAATGATCAGGATCCTGGTTGTACAAAGATTCTTGAATTTCCGGCTAAGGATTCAGTTTTCCTGAACCCAGTATATTTTTGTTCAGATAGCCTGGGAAAAAACTACTATTATTCACCTCTAAAAACACCTGTATGTAATGATACGCTATGTCAGGTTGTGTTCTTAAATATCTTCTGGGACTTAGCGGGTAACTATTCAAAATTTGAAATATCTCCACAAATTCCCCTTACCAAAAATGATCACAAACCATTCACTGAGGAAGATTATGATAAATTGGACCAAACCTTAAAAAATGGAAACTCCATCCTGGGAGATAAGACAGAAGATGAATTGCTGGATACTGAGAGATCAAGATATTCCGAGAAAATTGATGGAGTGACGGGTGCTACTGCTAAAGAGATTCAATCAGAAATAGTAGAAGGAGCTTTATATTCTACATATACATTGTGGCATATGGCGAATGGAAATATTAAATATAAACTTAGGGAATATACACGATCTAATTATAGTTATAGCCTTCAACAACAATTATTAGAATCAAATAATCCCAAAACGATTATTTTTGGCTTGAAAAACATGGAAGAAGAATTCTATTTTGCTCATTTTGACCAGATTATTTCCTTAATGAAACAGCAAAATCTATTAGTTAATTTTTATATTGGCAAAAACATATCTAAGGATGTTCTTGATTATGGTGAAAACAAAAAAGAACTTCTGAAAATATGGAATTTACTGGATCCAAATACACAATCTGTCTTATCAAAATATCTGAAACAATAATGAGATTAAGCAGGTTGGAAAGGTAATTATGATTAGCGGAATAACAGATATCTTATTAGATCAAAACAACAATTATGAAACCAGAAATCAGGGAAATAGGTGAGAAAAAATTGATGGGAATGAGAGTTAAAACCTCCCTTTCTGATAATAAGACTTCTTTATTATGGCAAAATTTCATGTCCAGGCTCAATGAAATAGAAAAAAAATTGAATACTGGATATTATTCTGTTCAGGTATATGATGGACTAGATGTATTTAATCAATTCACTGAAAAGACCCTATTTGAAAAATGGGCAGCAGTAGAAGTTGCAGATAGTAACATGGTTCCAGAGGGATTTGAATCATGTATTTTATCTGGAGGGAGGTATGCTGTATTTATACATAAGGGTCCTGCGAATACCTTTCATAAAACCGCCCAACACATATTCGGAACCTGGCTCCCAAATTCTGAATTTGAATTAGACGACAGGGAGCATTTTGAAATTATGGGTGAAAAATACAAAGGCCCGGATAATCCTGAATCAGAAGAAGAAGTCTGGGTGCCTGTAAAATAAAAAAACCATATATTAAATATTCGATTATGAAATCCAGAATTGACGTTTTTGTAAATCACTGTTTCCCCTTTCATTTCATTGCTGTTGGAGTTGTATTCATTGTGGTTGGTTTTATAATTTTAATGATGCATCCTCTGGCCTCTGTATTATTGTTTATTATTGGAATCGCACTTACCAGTACACATTATCGTCTTTTTGTAGATCCCGGTCAAAAAATATATAAAGAATACCTCTGGATAATGGGATTCAAAAAGGGTGAAGATGTGTCTTTTCAAAAAATTGAATTTATATATTTAAATAAACTGAATATCAAATCCGGGTACGGGTATGTTTCCCGAATAAATGTTGATGATACAATTTATAAGGGATTTATTAAACTTTCTGATGCCGAGCCAGTTTTTATTGGAGAAAGTAAAAATGAACAAAAGCTGATAAAGAAAGTAGAAAGTATTTCCAGGGATATTAATATTGAGCTCCGGAAAAATTACTAGTGCCGGGTATCTAATTCTTCCAAATACGATCAACTAAAATTTTACGAAATGATTTATAATCTTGTAGATAATGCACAAGACAGGCAATATGAATTTCACCTGGATGGGTTCATACCTCGAATTGAATACATCAAAGCCAAGGATAATATTTACCTGACACATACCGAGGTTCCAAAAGAGCTGGAAGGAAAAGGGATTGCCTCAATATTAATTAAAATGGCTTTAGAGGATATTGAGAAAAAAAAGCTCACACTGATTCCCTTATGTCCATTTGTCGCAATGTATATCAAGCGACATCCTGAATGGAGGAAATTAGTCTTGCCAGGAATTAATATTGAATGATTTTTATAAAAAAATTAAAAAAATAAAACTATGAGTAATATAATTGCTATCAAACCATTGGGATTCCCCTGGGAAACACAAGATCCCTTCCTGTTTTGTGCCTATCATCAAGATTCATATCCAGCGGGTAATGAACATATGGGTGTTGGCAAAGAAAACCTGTCAGGCCGAAATATTGGACAGGATTTTACAATAAAAGATGGCTGGAGGATGTATCATGGAACCAAAATCCCGGGTTTTCCGTATCACCCACATCGTGGCTTCGAAACCATTACAATAAATAAAGAAGGTGTGATTGACCATTCTGACTCATTGGGTGCAGCTGGTCGTTTCAGTGCAGGGGATGTGCAATGGATGACGGCTGGAAAAGGTATTCAACACTCCGAAATGTTTCCTTTACTTAACCAGAACCACGGTAATCCTCTGGAAATCTTCCAAGTCTGGTTAAATCTTCCTAAGGCAAGCAAATTCGTGGAACCACATTTCAAAATGCTATGGAAGGAGGCGGTACCTTTAATAGTAGATAAAGATGAAAAGGATAGAAGAGTTGAAATCAACTTAATTGCGGGTAGCCTCAATAGAATAAATGCCCTTGAACCGACACCCGATTCCTGGGCTGCAGATCCTAAAAATAATGTTAGTGTTCTAACCATTAAAATGGAACCTAATGCAATCTGGACTTTACCTGCAATTAATGAAGACGTGAATCGTTCCTTGTATTTCTACCGAGGTAGTAATTTGGAAATTGAAGGAAAAGTAATTAATGAAAACCATTTGGCCCATCTTAAAGGAGATCAAAATATCACCATTCAAAACGGTGAAAAAGATAGTTACTTACTCATCTTGCAGGGAAAACCTATCAATGAACCCGTTGCCCAGTATGGCCCATTTGTAATGAATACACAAGAGGAGATTCAGGAGGCATTCCGAGATTATCAAAGAACTGAATTCGGCGGATGGCCCTGGCCTGAACGAGAACAGGTTCATATGCGAGATAAAGGTAGGTTCGCTATACATGCAGATGGCTCCAAAGAGATTCCATAAACTGTACTTAAAATACGTCCTGGTTTTCGAAATATTTACAAGGACCAGCTCAACACCAATCCTGTCTTTTGATAGTATCCTGGGAAAATTAGGAATACTATGAAAGCATAATATTCTATTAGATATTTTCAAATGAAACTATTATCTTGAGATTCAATAGTATTACTCAGGCACGTAAAATTTATCTATGCTTATATCTTTTATGTTATTGCATCAATCAAAAATGGAAAAACTATGAAAAAATTTATCGCAGAATTTATCGGAACTTTTTGGTTAGTATTGGGTGGATGTGGTAGTGCTGTACTTGCGGCAGCATACCCGGAATTAGGAATTGGATTTGTAGGAGTCGCAATTGCTTTTGGTTTAACGGTGGTTACAATGGCCTATGCCATAGGTCATGTATCAGGCTGCCATTTGAATCCTGCTGTATCTGTTGGTTTATGGATTGGCGGTCGGCTTGACCAAAAAGAACTACCTACCTACATTGCCGCACAAGTGTTAGGGGGGATTGCAGGTGCAGGTGTTTTATTTATCATTGCAAGTGGCAAACCCGGATTCGAATTGGGTGGTTTTGCGGCCAATGGTTATGCAGAGCACTCTCCCGGTGGATACAGCATGATTGCTGCTTTGGTTACTGAAGTTGTAATGACCATGATGTTCTTATTCATAATATTAGGTGCTACACATTCAAAGGCACCCAAAGGATTTGCTGGTTTGGCAATTGGACTCGGGTTAACACTTATCCACTTGATAAGTATTCCGGTAACAAATACCTCTGTAAATCCTGCCAGAAGTACAAGCCAGGCTATATTTGTCGGTGATTGGGCATTAAGCCAATTGTGGTTGTTCTGGGTAGCTCCTATTGCCGGGGCCATTATAGCTGGAATTATTTACAAATATGTTTCTCCAGAAAAAGAATAATAATTGTATGCCATCCTATATTCCTGCTAAAATCCGGGATGCTTTATTTATTACAAACACAAGAATACAGGATTATCCCGGATAAAAAATAATGTCTGACGCAGACATGTGTCAATTTTTAAGGTATTTAAAATACAAGTTCGAAAATGAAAAATTTATTCCTGCCATTTTTTATCCTCTTAATTTTTTCTTGTCAAAACAACTCTTTAAAAGTATCTGATCAATTCGACGTTTATACAGGAACGAACATTGCGCATTGGTTATCACAAAGCCAAACCAGGGGAGAAGAACGAAAGAAATTTTTTAGCCGGTCCGATGTGATAGCAATTGCTGCTATGGGATTTGATCATATTCGATTACCTATTGATGAAGTTCAAATGTGGGACGATGATGGAAATAGACATGAAGACGCTTTTGATCTCATGCTGAATTGTATTGACTGGTGTTCCGATAATAAGCTGAAAGTAATTATCGATTTGCATATTTTGCGCTCTCATTATTTTAACGCTAAAGAAAAGCCACTATGGACTGATGTAAAAGAACAGGAAAAATTCTATGATCTTTGGCGGGATCTATCTTCTTCATTACATCAATTTCCTAATAATCTGGTTGCCTACGAACTTATGAATGAAGCTGTCGCGGATGATCCGGAGGAATGGAATGATTTACTAGGCAGAGCGATGGAAGTGATTCGGCAATTGGAACCGAAACGTACCATAGTTATTGGTTCGAATAGATGGCAGTCTGTTAATACTTTTGATGAATTGAAAATTCCGGAAAATGATCCACATATTCTTCTGAGTTTTCACTTTTACGAACCGATGGTATTAACGCATTATTTAGCCAGCTGGACCGAATTTAAGGAATACCAGGGCCCTGCTCATTATCCGGGAAACCTAATTAGTGAAGAAGAATATAATGCCCTACCTGACGAAATGAAACCGGTAGCAAAAAGATGGGTGGATGTGGAATTCAATAAAGAAATTATTCTTCAGATGTGGAAGAAGCCGATTTTAATAGCTAAAGAACTGGGCCTTCCCTTGTATTGTGGCGAATTTGGCGTTTATGGAAAAGCTCCTGGTGAAGACAGGATCAGATGGTATCAGGATATGGTTGAGCTGTTTAACGAGAATGGCATCGGTTATGCTAACTGGAATTATAAAAGCAATAATTTCGGATTGATAAGTAAAGATGGTGTCCAATATGAAGAATTAATCACTATTGTATCCCCGGATTAACTTTTTAATTAATTTTTTATCTGATAAACATGAAAAATAATATTTTTTACACATTCCATAAAAGTGGATATGCTTTTCTGAAGAGCCTGGTCATAATGTTCTTAGCTATTTATACAATAGCAATTCTTAACAGTTGTGTCAACAAACCAGTTGATACAGTCACAGTTCAATTTGATAGTAATAAAAAAGTATCCGGAAAAAAATTTGCTATAAAAGATATAAGTCCTGGTTTACCCACCAATTGGGATGAATACAATTTTGTTGTTCTGGAAATGAAATCATCCACTTCCCAACGATTCCAGGTAGGATTCACCACGGAAACAGGATATAATGAGCTGCGAATCATGAGTTATGCAGCAAATGGTTGGATAAAACTTGCCATCCCTTTACGTTTTTATACTCAATTGCCAGGGTCAGCTTCAGACATGGCAGGTACCATGAACCAACCCAGATATACCGGTTGGATCAATCTTGGTGGAAAACGGGGACCTCTTCACGGTGTAGACTCGATAGGAATCCGGATGCACGTTCCTAACAATAATCCGACTATTGAACTAAGATCCATAAGCCTTTCAGTTGAGGATCCCGGAGATGCATACCTGGAAGAAACGCCTCTTGTTGATGAATTTGGGCAATGGAATCTTGGGGATTTTGAAGGCAAAATTGTTTCACTGGATCAATTGGAGAAGGAATGGATTGCTGAAGAAAAGGAACTGGCTAAATCTACTGAATCTGGCTATTCGAAGTATGGAGGATTCCTGGACCATAAAGTGAAAAGTACCGGATTTTTCAGAACTGAAAAAATTAATGACCGGTGGTGGTTTGTTGATCCGGAGGGCTATTTGTTTTTATCCCTGGGAGTGAATTGTGTAGGAGCTGGACGAGGGGGCACTGTTCATTACCTGGACAAACGAGAAAATTTCTGTAAGGAAATTCCTCCTCCTGAACTGGGTCTTGATTCCGAAAGACCCAATCAGTCATCTTTTGGAAAATGGAATTTATACCGTCGTTTTGGTGAAGATTTTTCAGAAAAGTCAAAAGAAATGATCATTGACAGAATGCAGAACTGGGGGGTAAATACCATTGCGAATTGGTCAGAGAAAGCGGTGATCAATCTGAACAGAAAAGCATTCATGTTGCAACTTTCAGGGGTAGGTATTAGGGAAGGTATTATGGGACTTCCAGATATATATGCTGATGACTTTGAAGAGAATATAAATACGGTTTGTAAAGAATTTGTTATTCCACATAAAGACAATCCATGGTTAATCGGTTATTTTACTGGAAATGAGCCTCCTTGGTTGGGACAGGAATCAAGACTTTGTGATCTTATTCTTGCTGAACAAGACGACCGACCAATAAAAGTTGCTCTTGTCGCATTTTTAGCTGATGGCGATACCCCTGAAAAACGAGTAGAATTTATTTACAATACATTCCGTACATTTTTACATACAGTAAATAATGCAGTTAAAAAATATGACCCTAATCATCTTACCCTTGGCATCCGATTCAGCCACATTCACGATGATGTTATACTTGAAATTTGTAAAGAAGTATTCGATGTTTTCAGTTTTAACAATTATCGGGTAATTCCGAATGCTGAAATGATGGACAGGATTCTAAACTTAACGAATAAGCCTATGATCATAGGAGAGTATCATTTTGGAACCGTGGATCGTGGTATGGCACAAGCTTTAATCCAGGTAGAAAATCAGAAAGAAAGAGGTGTTGCGTATCGTAATTATACAGAACGTGCTTTTTCACACCCAGGATTAATTGGTGTCGCCTATTTTCAATGGTCTGACCAGGATCTTACCGGCAGGAGATATGACGGTGAAAATTATAACTGTGGATTAGTAGATGTAACTGATCGTCCTTATCCCTATATGGTTGAAAAGATTAGAGAAACAGCTGAAAGTATTTATGAGGTACATTCCGGGAATAAAAAACCTTATGATCAGCTTCCTTTAAATCCATGCGGATTAGAATTAATACCCGATCTATGGGATGAATGAGATCATCCATCCCACCCACCCTGGTTTCTATTGTATAGGGCGCCAGGATATCAGCGAAAAATCTTCCTATAATTGACTCTTTTTCCCACCCTGGTGTCTCTTGTAAAGGACACCAGGGATAACAACGTATAGTATTCTTATAATTGATCCTTTTCTAAAGGTCCTATATGAGTGAAATTTATAATTAATTTATCGCTTGTATAAAAATCAATACACGATGTGAGTTACTTTCTCTTGGGTCTCTTTCAGAAGACCCAAGAGCGGGGGAGAGAGTTTCTTACCCTTTTCCCACCCTGGTGTCTCTTGTAAAGGACACCAGGGATAACAACGTATAGTATTCTTATAATTGATCCTTTTCTAAAGGTCCTATATGAGTGGAATTCATAATTAATTTGTCGCTTGTATAAAAATCAATACACGATGTGAGTTACTTTCTCTTGGGTCTCTTTCAGAAAACCCAAGAGCGGGGGAGAGAGTTTCCTACCCTTTTCCCACCCTGGTGTCTCTTGTAAAGGACACCAGGGATAGCGATGGAAAAATATATAAATTCCAATAGACATTTATTAGATAAAATACTATCTTAATAATCCAGCTATGTCAAAATACACTAATCATCCTGCAAAAAGAGAATTTTACTTTATAACAATCACCTGCTATAACTGGATTCCATTAATAGAATTAACTAACCTTTATGATAAAGTATATGAATGGTTTAATATTCTATCTGAAAAAGACTGCAAAATATCAGGCTATGTCATTATGCCAAACCATATTCACTTATTAGTATATCAATTAGAGTCTTCCCCTTTATTAAATAAGCTTGTATCAAATGGAAAAAGATTTTTATCCTATGAAATCATTAAGAACTTAAATCAAAAAAAATTATTCAGCCTTAAAGAATCTTTGCATTATTCAGTGAATTCTAAAGAACGAATGAAAGGTAAAAAACATAATACTTTCAGACCATCCTTTGATGCTAGAGTTTGTTGTGATGAAGATATGATCATTCAAAAACTTGAATATATTCATCACAATCCTGTTTCAAAAAGTTGGAATCTCTCGGATGACTATTGTAAATATTCTCATTCCAGCGCTTCTTTTTATATGATGAGTGAAATCTCAAAATTCAATAAAATTATTCATTTTAGGGATATTTTATTCGGGATACTTGATTCTTAATATTAATTGCTAGTCTCTTGGGTCTCTTACAGAAGACCCAAGAGCGGGGGGGAGCTTCCCACCCTGGTGTCTCTTGTAAAGGCGCCAGGGATAACAACGTATAGTATTCTTATAATTGACTTTTTTCTAAAGGTCCTATATGAGTGAAATTTCTAATTAATATATCGTTTGTATAAAAATCAATACACGATGTGAGTTACTTTCTCGTGGGTCTCTTACAGAAGACCCAAGAGCGGGGAGGAGCTTCCCACCCTTTTCCCACCCTGGTGTCTCTTGTAAAGGACACCAGGGATAACAACGTATAGTATTCTTCTAATTGACTCTTTTCTGAAGGTCCTATATGAATAAAATTCATAATTAATTTATCGCTTGTATAAAAATCAATACACAATGTGAGGTACTTTCTCCTGGGTCTCTTTCAGAAGACCCAAGAGCGGGGGGGAGAGTTTCCCACCCATTTCCCACCCTGGTGTCTCTCGTAGAGGACACCAGGGATATTAACGAAAAGTCTTCTTAAAATTGACTCTTTTCTAAAGGTCCTAATTGAGTAAAATTCATAATTAATTTATCGCTTGTATAAAAATCAATACACAATGTGAGTTACTTTCTCTTGGGTCTCTTTCAGAAGACCCAAGAGCGGGGAGAGAGTTTATTTCACTTTATGTCCTTCGGTAGGAATCTTTTATTAAAAGGAAATGACTCTGAATGGGTTGGTATAATTTTTCCCAGGAGTGGATTTGGTGATATAAATCTGTAAACTTCTCGTCCGCAATGGGAGATTCTTCAGTCACCCCGTCTTTGGCAGGATTCCCTCAGAAAAGGGTGTGCCGAAATTTCCCACCCTGGTATCTCTTGCAAAGGACACCAGGGGTAACAACAAAAAATATCTGCAACATTGGTTCCTAACTGAAGATCTGAAGTCGAAAGAAATATTTTTTTCCTAACTTCGAATCTATTACTTATTTGTGACATTCAGCTATTGCAGCTATTTGCCATGGAGCCTATTAGACAAATACAATTCAATGAATATTCTAAACGAGATAAAGGTTGCTGAAAATAGAATTCGACCATATATTTTAAAAACTCCGCTTATACTTTCAAATTTCTTATCCAAGCTTAATAATGGAAAAGTCTATTTGAAATTGGAAAGTGAACAATATACGGGATCTTTTAAAGCACGTGGGGCTATGAATAAAATACTCTCTCTTTCCAATGAAGATAAAGAGAAAGGTATTGTCACTGCCTCCACTGGTAATCATGCTCAAGGTATTGCACGAGCTCTTTCAATATCAGGTATTGGTGGAACCATTTTTCTTCCCGAAAATTCAGATTCATCAAAGATTGATGCGCTTAAAGATTATGGAACCTCCCTGGCATTTTATGGTAATGATTGTTTAACCACAGAGTTATATGCGAAACAATATGCTAATGAAAAAGATGCTATATGGATTTCACCGTATAATGATCCACAAATTATAGGAGGACAGGGAACAATTGGAATTGAACTTGTTCAACAGCTGGATCATATAGAACATGTTTTTGCTACTATTGGAGGAGGCGGATTAATCTCAGGTATTTCTACTTATCTCAAAAGTGTTAAACCTGATATAAATATCATAGGATGCCTTCCAGAAAATGCTCCTGAAATGTATTTGAGTGTTAAAGCCGGAAAGGTTATAATACTTGAGGAATCGAAAGATACACTCTCAGACGGTTCGGCTGGTGGCCTTGAAGAAGGATCGATCACCTTTCCGATCTGTCAACAATTAGTTGATGAATATTCTCTGGTTACCGAGGAAGAAATTAAAGGAGCGATTAAGATTATGATAGACAATCATCATAAAATTATTGAAGGAGCAGCAGGTGTTTCAATAGCAAGTTTCATTAAGAACAGAGAGAAATTTGATGGAATGAATGTAGTAATAATTATTTGTGGACGAAATATAGCGACAGATAAACTTAAGGCTTTGCTGTAAGTGGCTTTCATTTCTGTATATTTTATTCTTAACTCTGGCAAATTATAAAAAGTTGGCGCTGCAATTAAGCTAAAGGTGAAAGCACAAAGGTTAAAACGTAAATTTGAGGAATTGTGAGTCTGACTACTGGCTTGTACAACTATTTCTTTTCGGAATATATTAGTTCAATACATTAAATCAATCTACTAGGGCAGAAATAGTACGGTGATAAAGTAAGGAAAATATTTCGAACGGAGGCAACTTCCGTTCGAGAGAACGTAATTTGTGCGAGGTATAATTCAAGTATTCTTATTTCATTTGCAACAAATTATTTTACATTTTGCATTGTGTATTCTAATAATTTTGAAATATTTCTGGAAGAATGAGGAACATTTCTATTTTTATCTCCCTGATTACGCTGCTTATATTCGCATCTTTCAAGGATAATACGCAAAGATTTAAACCAAATATCGTCATTATTAATGTTGATGACCTGGGCTGGAGAGATGTTGGTTTTATGGATAGCAAATTCTATGAAACCCCTAATATTGACAAATTATCGAGGCAAGGTATGGTCTTTACCAATGGATATGCGTCCGCTTCCAATTGCGCACCCAGCAGAGCATGCTTGATGACTGGCAAATGGACTCCGCGGCATGGCATTTATACCGTCGGATCATCGGAACGAGGAAAATCAAAATATCGGAAACTTATACCAATTGCAAATACAGAAACCTTAGAAAGAGATTTGGATGTATTCCCGCAGATTTTAAGGGATATTGGATACTCAACCATTCATGCAGGCAAGTGGCATTTAAGTGATGATCCTGAAGATTATGGATTTATGGTAAATATTGGTGGAGGTCATAATGGGCATCCCACAAGCTACTATCCACCCTATGGAAATGTAAATCTGAAGGCGGAAAACAAGGAATACCTTACTGACTTAATAATGGATAAAACTATAGAATATATAAATTCAATTGAAAATCCATTTTTACTTTACTATGCGCCCTACGCTGTTCACACTCCCATACATCCCGTTAAAAATTTATTAAACAAGTATAGGGACAAACCCGAATGGAATGGTCAAAATAATATTGATTACGCTACTATGATTGAAAATCTTGACAGAAATATTGGCATACTTATTTCTACTTTGCAGAAAAAGAATTTATATAAAAATACCTTTATCATCTTCACTTCTGACAATGGTGGGCTTTATGGAATTACCAATCAGCATCCATTACGAGCTGGAAAAGGTAGTTATTACGAGGGAGGCATTCGAGAACCTTTTATTTTTGTCTGGAATGGAAAAATAAATCCAAATACGAAAAGTGACATCCCCATCACCAACCTGGATATCTTCCCAACAATATTGCAATCTGCAGGAGTAGAATTAGAAAACTTCAATTATGATGGACAAAGCCTCATACCTATCCTTATCGATGAAGATCATGGTGAGGAACGCCCATTATTCTGGCATTTTCCGATTTATTTGCAAGCCTATAATGTGAATGAAAATGAAAACCGAGATTCCTTATTCAGGACAAGACCAGGTTCTGTAGTTCGATTCGGTGATTGGAAGCTCCATCAATATTTTGAAGATGGTGGTTTAGAATTATATAATTTAAAAGAAGATATTGGCGAAAGAACGAACCTTGTTAAAGTTCATCCTGGAAAAGTTGAAGAGCTATTAGATATCTTGAATTCCTGGCGCAAGGAAACCAATGCGCCTATCCCGGATAAATTGAATCCGGATTTTAAATTTTAAACAGATTTAAATTTTCTTTATAGCTTAAAATATGATTGTATATTTACAACCTATAAAAACATTATACAATTTCATCGGTTTTTACGTAACAAAGTATCCCAAAATTTATATGAGAAAACTTCTTTTTATCGCGATTACAATTAGTATCACTTTTATTTATTCTTCCTGCAATAAAAGTGAAGGGTGTAAAGATTTGAATGCTCTAAACTATGATACAGAAGCTGATAACGCAAAAAATGATGCGTGTAGGTATTCAAGTGTTACTCTCTATGCTGGAAGTAATACCATTTTTGGGCAGCTAATAACTGAAATAGAGATATCTGTAGGTGAAGAAATAATAGGAACCATAACTACATTAAATCTGGATTATCCGGAAAGCTGTGATACTGAAGGTACCTTGAAATATACTTTCCTATCTGGAAACACACAAGTTTGGTTTGCAAGATATAGTTTAAGCTCAGGTGGATCTGTTACCCAACAAGGGGATATATCACCCAAAAGTGATGAAGAATGTATAAGAGTAGATGTGACACTATAATGCATTAATTTATTCTCTGGTTTTGTAGACATTAGGTCCTGAAAACACACTTAATGAATAGAATAATTCTAAGTCTCTTCTTAGCTTTTACTACCTTTTTCAGTGAAGCACAAGTTTCTCTAAATGATATAGCCTTGGAATATGGAAAGTACCAGGTGGGATTTAACCATTATCTCCTGTATGATACTACAAGAACGTATCAGAGAATCTTTGATTGGAACAATAAAACTACTCCAAGGCCAATACCAGTAAGTATTTGGTATCCATCAGATGAAATTATAAAGAATACTCCACAAACTACCATTCTAAACTACATGGAGATTCTGAAAGAAGAGGAAGAATGGGAATACCTGCCGAATGAGCAGATTTTAAACTGGTTTTATTATGCAAATACAATAGAAAACACCAAACATTTAAAAGAGAAATCTGAAGCCTATCTGAGTGCAAAACCTGAATCTGGAAAATTTCCATCGATTATCTATGCTCCCAGTTATCAGGCTTCTTCCATTGAAAATTTTGCTTTATGTGAATATCTGGCAAGTCATGGATACATTATAATATCAAGTCCGAGCAGAGGATTTGAAAATCGTTTTCTGGAGGGAGGAACTGAAAAAGATATGGATACGCAGGCAAGAGATATCGAATCTCTTATAAAAGAAATTTCCAGATATCCCTATGCGGATAAAAATAAAATAGCGACAATAGGATTCAGTTTTGGTGGTTTGTCAAATGTACTTGCTCAAATGAGAAATAGAAATATAAAGGCGATTGTAAGCTTAGATGGAAGCATTAAATACCAGTATGCTACCTTACAAAAATCTCCTTATTTTTCGGCGGAAAAGGTTGATGTACCATTTATTCATATGGCTCAAAAAGATATTCCTAAAGAAGTCCTGATTGAGGATGATATTGATTCTACCTTAAATTATTCGTTTACATTTTATGATGACTTAAAATATAGCAGAGCCTATAGTTTGAAATTTCATAACCTGACTCATTCATATTTCAGTACACTGGGACTTCTTTTTCAGGAAAGGGATCAGCGGCAGGATAAAAGTGATTCTGAAATTATGGAATCATACAAGATTATATCGATTTACACTCTGAAATTTTTAAACGCCTTTTTAAAAATGGACCTGGAATCCCTTAGCTTTCTTGAAATAAAACCTGAAGAAAACAATATACCACCCGGACTTATTTCAATTGAATCAAAGTTCCCGGATGAAACTCCTTTTAGTTTTGAGGATTTTAATGAATTGGCTGATGGTCAGAATTATGATAACTTAGCCTTGCTTTACGATTCAATTCATGCCATCCATAAAAACTTTATTTTAGAAGAGGGTAAACTTAATAATCTTGGCTTACAGTTAGTTTATAATCCCAAAACTTCAGGGCACGGAATTAAAATATTTATTTTGGCTTTAGAAATATATTCAGAATCCGCCAATCTATATGATAGTTTGGCGGAGGCCTATCTGTATATAGGTAACAATGAATTGGCCGTTAAGAACTTTAAGAAATCATTGGATTTGAATCCTCAAAATACAAACGCAATTGACAGGTTAGAAGAATTGAAAATTACGGAATAGTGAAGGTAACTATTCATATCGTAAGGCTTCGATTGGATTCTTTCTGGCTGCTTTAATGGTATGATAGCTGATTGTCAACCAGGCTATTATCAAAATCAATAATCCGGATAAGGCAAATATCCACCAGGAAATAGTTGATTTATAGGCAAAATTATCTCTCCATAAATTAACTGTATACCACCCGATTGGAACTGCAATGATAAGTGCAATTGATACGTTGGAAATTAACTCTCCCGAAAGCAATTTTAAGACATTAATTACAGATGCTCCGTTTACTTTCCTGATTCCTATTTCTTTGGTTTTACTTTCGGATACAGACATAATCAAACCCAATAATCCAATACATGAAATGATTATGGAGATTACCGAAAAAATAGAAACGATCCTTACCGTACGTTTTTCAGAAGCATATAGATTATTCAAATTCTCATCGAGAAATGAATATCTGAAAGGTTGATCAGGCTGGTAAGCTTTCCAGGTTTCTTCAAGCAGTGTTATAGCATTTTGCATATCATTGATACTGACTTTTACGGATACCAAATTTCTATAATCCAATCCCAATTGAATTGCTAATGGTTCAATTTCATGATGAAGTGATCTATAATTAAAATCCTTTATGACACCAACAACTTCACCCCATTTTGAATTACATGTTCGGAACTTTCTTCCAATAATATTTTCTGAACCCATTTCATTGGCCAGGGACTCATTTACTAAAAATGCCTCGTGATTTTTATCCAAAGCTATATCCTCTGAAAAGGTTCGCCCTTGAGTAACTTGAATATCGTAAAATTCGAAAAAATTATAATCAACCATCATATAGGGTGTTACCCATTGATCATTCTCTTGCTCTCCTTCAAAATGGATACAGTTCCTCCACATTGATGTCCCTAGCGGTATATTTGAAGAGGTCACATTAAGTATACTATTATGAGTTAAAATATCTGTTTTAATGGTTTCATAATTCTGGCGGAAGATGTCACCAGAATAGAAATTAATTACAGCTTCACTTTTATACCCCATTTCTTTATGCTGCATAAATAGCATTTGTTTTGTGATGAACAGTACCGTGATTGTTAAGATAGTAGTGATTGATAATTGTGTTATAACCAGAATCTTCCTAATGGAAAAACTGTTTTTAATATTCGACAGATTCTTTTTAAATAGATCAACAGGCTTCACAGAACTGAGAATTATTGCAGGATAAATTCCAGCGACAATGCTCAATATAA
>Ga0316187_10000051_pt1 | contig 63909 bp, 57 predicted proteins | sample CroRivburrow1_MG_FD_204927 | JGI IMG/M metagenome (GOLD analysis project Ga0316187, IMG submission 204927) | Coastal sediment microbial communities from Maine, United States - Cross River worm burrow 1 | ecosystem: Environmental > Aquatic > Marine > Coastal > Sediment | place: USA: Maine...
AAAAAAACAGCCAAACGGCAGGGGGTAAAGGTACTGGAGCCATGCCTGGCGCCGTGGTGATCAACACTTGGTATTCACCATCTGTTGGAGCATTACCATAAAAATCACCCCATAAAGCTTCAACATCACCTATACCTAGCGGATCATAAATTTCGAAACTATCTACATACTCCACATTAGAGTCACGAGTCACTCTAATGTTGTCAATAAGCAGTGCTGAATCTCCTACCGCATCACCAACATCAACAATGCCTATACCAAAATCAAACACCCCATTAGCAGATGCTGTAAAAGAGAAAGGCATATAGCCTGTTTGCAATACAGCGGGGTCAGATGTCGCCGACAATGGGCTACCCAGCACATGATCTAATAATGCAATCTGACCGCCTACACTCGCAAATGCATAATCATTGATAAGATCAGCAGGATATTCAGTTGTCATGAAATTGTAATCAAATGAAATAGTATCGTTTATTACAAAATCAAAAGAATCCTTGATGCCTGATCCCTCTACCGGTGCATCAAGGTAGATACCAGCGCCAGGGTTAACAGTTGCAATAGCCCCAGGTGCCATTCCAAAAAATGTCTCTAGGTCAGAAACTGGAACAGATGGAAAAGCAGCATTCGCTGAGCTCATTGAAATACTCAACGCAACCGCAAGCATTATTTTATAGGACATCAAACGATCTACCTTTTGCCTTGTTGAGCCATAGTTCTAAATAGGCTTGAACTTTTACCATTAACTATTTAGCTGGCAATGCAGGCACAAACCACACCAACAAATAATTCACCTAAATTTCAACTACTTAACAAAACAGACAATATGAATAAGTACCGCAGTGTAAAAAAAACTGACTTATTTTGCAGTTATTATGGACACATAATAACGATTTCAATGAATCTAATTACTGTCAAAGATAGTTATTCATTAATAATCAACGGCTTGGAAAATTCAAGCCCATAAAACAGCTATCTTGGGTATGGTGTTAAATAATTTGACGCCCATTATTCCTTGATAGCCGAGATGCTTTTCAAAAAAGCAGCAATATCCTTCCTTCAATAGCAATCATCATTTGCTTCAAGGTAGAAAGCAGCCAAAGAGAGATCCTCTGGCCGTGTAATCTTGATATTATCTGGAGACCCTTCCACTAACCTGGGCGAGTGCCCTGCCAGCTCTATTGCGCTAGCCTCATCGGTTACCTGCATTCCCTGCTCTAATGCTTGTGTCAGTGCTGCGCGCAATCCACCCAGGCGAAACATCTGTGGTGTAAAGGCATGCCAAAGCCCTTCTCGACAAACTGTCTCTGTAATCTGCCCCGTTGCATCTGCACGTTTCATGGTATCCCGCACTGGCATACCCAAAATACCACCTACTGGATGGGCACTCAGTTCTTCAATGAGGCGATCAATATCACCACTGCGCAAACAGGGCCGGGCTGCATCATGCACTAAGACCCAATCATCATCTTTTGCGGATTTACTCAGGCGATTCAAGGCATTAAGTACCGAATAGCAACGCTCAGCACCGCCATCTACAACTATCACATCACGATGCTTGGCATAAACAGTATCAGGCCACCATTCATCATCCAATGAGAGCGCTACCAGGGTTTTACTTATTTGAGGATGGTCAAGCAATCGTTGCAGGGTATGCTCAATGACCGGGCGACCATGGAGAGGAAGATATTGTTTGGGGATAGCACTACCCATGCGCCGACCAATACCCGCCGCAGGTACAACAGCCCAATAGTTCACCTTATTATTCACATTACTCTTTTGGTTTTTCTTCTGGTTCAACAAGTTGATAGAAGGTTTCACCCTTTCTAATCATTCCCAATTCACTACGGGCGCGCTCCTCGATGGCATCCAGTCCTTGCTTAAGATCCTGAACCTCAGCAGTTAAAGCACGATTGCGCTGGCGCAACTGCTCCAGTTCCTGTTGCTGTGTGGCAATCTCATTTTTGAGATTATGAACCTCAGCCAAGCTCCCTTCACCTACCCACAGCCGATACTGCAGTAGAACTAATAATATGAAAAGAATCCCGATGACTATACGCATACTTCGGAATCTTTAGCTTGGAGTATTAACCGCAAATGAACATCAATCAACATGAACTGATCAACGAGGCGTTACCCTTTGAAGATCGAAACATTCACATTGATTGGTGCTCATCCACGGCATGGTTTTTAGAGTCCGCGAAATGCATCCCGTCCAGCATAAACCGCATCTTCACCCAACTGATCTTCAATGCGCATCAACTGGTTGTACTTGGCGACGCGATCAGAGCGACAGAGTGAGCCGGTTTTGATTTGCCCGGTATTGGCAGCAACTACCAGATCTGCAATGGTGGTATCTTCAGTCTCACCAGAGCGGTGTGATACAACAGCACTGAAGCCCGCATCGTGTGCCATGTTGATGGCAGCCAGGGTCTCTGTCAGGGTACCAATCTGGTTAAATTTGATCAGGATGGAGTTGGCAATGCTCTCATCTATGCCGCGCTTCAGAATGCTGGTGTTGGTAACAAAGAGGTCATCACCAACCAGTTGTATGCGGTCGCCCAGCTTTTCAGTCAGTATCTTCCAGCCTTCCCAGTCACTCTCATCCATGCCATCTTCAATAGAGATAATGGGGTACTTATCCACCAGAGAGACCAGGTAATCTGCAAAACCAGCCGCATCAAACTGACGGCCTTCAGAGGCCAGATCGTAGACACCATCTTTATAGAACTCGGAGCTTGCAACATCCAGCCCCAGATAGATATCTTTGCCCGCTTCATAGCCTGCATTACTGATTGCTTCGAGGATAACTTCGCAGGCCTCTTCATTGGAACCCAGATCTGGGGCAAAACCACCTTCATCACCCACGGAGGTAGAGAGACCACGAGCACTGAGCACCTTCGCTAAGGCATGAAATACCTCAGCACCGTAGCGCACTGCCTCACGGAAAGAACTGGCGCCCACTGGCAGGATCATAAACTCCTGCAGATCTACGCTATTGGCTGCATGAGCACCACCATTGATGATGTTCATCATGGGTACAGGCAGACGATATGGGCCAGGACAGAGCGAACGATAGAGCGGCAGCTCATGCTCTTGAGCCGTTGCATGGGCTGCGGCCAGTGATACGGCCAACATGGCATTTGCACCCAGATTCTCTTTGTTGTCCGTGCCATCAAGCTCTATGAGCTTAGCATCCAGTGCGGCTTGATCATTCGCTTCCATACCTATCAAAGCATCGCGTATTTCACCATTTACATTGGCAACAGCATTTAATACGCCTTTGCCACCGTAGCGGCTCTTATCACCATCACGCAGCTCCAATGCTTCACGTGAACCAGTTGAAGCACCAGAAGGTGCAACAGCACGCCCAAAGGCACCATCAGCAGTAACAACATCTGCTTCAATAGTCGGGTTGCCCCGTGAATCCAATATCTCGCGTGCACGAACATCAACGATTTCTGACATGATCTCACCCTAACTCATTATTAAATTAAATTTAGACTTCGCCATGCACGCCCGGAGTGAGCCTGCACGTTAAACTGCGTTTTATACTTCAATTAACCCTTGCCGCTTCACCACCTGATCCAATTCAACCAGGGTCTCCAGCAGGCGTTTCATCTCATCCAATGGCCAGGAATTAGGGCCATCGCAAAGTGCCTGCTCGGGATCGGGATGAGTTTCCATAAATAGTCCAGATATACCAGCGGCTACCGCAGCCCGGGCCAACACAGGCACATATTCGCGCTGACCACCTGAAGAGCTACCCTGGCCACCAGGCAGCTGTACGGAATGGGTGGCATCAAAAACCACAGGGCAGTCGGTATCACGCATCGCGGCCAATGACCGCATATCCACCACCAGATTGTTATAGCCGAAGGAGACGCCACGCTCGCAGACCATTAGCTGGTCATTGCCTTCAGTTTTTGCTTTGGCAATCACCTGCTTCATATCCCAGGGGGCTAGGAATTGGCCCTTTTTATAGTTCACTGGTTTACCTTGGCGAGCTACATCTTGAATGAAATCAGTCTGGCGACAGAGAAAGGCCGGCGTCTGTAACACATCCACCACATCTGCCACTTCGTTCAACGGGGTCTCAGTGTGCACATCAGTCAATATTTGCACACCGACCTCAGCGCGAACCTTCTCCAGAATCCGTAGACCCTCTTCCAGACCTGGCCCACGAAACCCGGTGAGCGATGAACGATTCGCCTTATCAAAGGAAGATTTGAAGATAAAGGGAATACCCAGCTCGGAGGTTATTTCCTTGAGCCGTCCCGCAGTATCAATGCTTAGCTGTTCACTTTCGATCACGCAGGGGCCAGCAATCAGGAAAAGGGGATGCTCCAGCCCTACCTCAAATCCACAAAGATTCATGCGTTAACCTGCGCTCTTTTTATGGTCACGAGCGGCCTGGACAAAACCTGTGAAGAGAGGGTGCCCATCACGTGGGGTAGAGGTAAATTCAGGATGGAATTGACAGGCCACAAACCAGGGATGATCAGGAATCTCGACCACTTCCACCAGCTTGTCATCGAGTGAAGTACCAGCAATCAATAGGCCTGCTTTCTTCAGAACATCAAGATACTGATTATTGAATTCATAGCGATGGCGATGGCGCTCCATAATGACATCTTTCCCATAAAGCTTCCGAGAGCTGCTTCCACTCTTCAGTTGGCACTCCTGCCCACCCAGTCTCATGGTACCGCCAAGGTCTGAATCCTCATCGCGTGTTTCCAGCTGCCCATCAGCACTCAGCCATTCGGTAATCAATGCAATAACAGGATGGGGTGTCTTGATATCAAATTCAGTACTCTGAGCACCTTTAAGCCCAGCTACATTACGTGCAAACTCCACAACAGCTGCCTGCATACCCAAACAGATACCCAGGTAAGGAATTTTGTTCTCGCGTGCATATTTTACGGTAGCAATCTTACCGTCAACGCCACGCTCACCAAACCCACCGGGCACTAAAATAGCATCCATTCCATCAAGAGCATTTGTACCTTCCTGCTCAATCTGCTCCGAATCAACATAGCAAATCTTCACGCGTGTTTTGCTATGCAGACCGGCATGTACCAGGGCTTCAGAGATTGATTTATAGGCCTCGGTCAGGTGCATATATTTACCGACCATAGCGACCTTCACTTCTGTGTCGGTATTTTCCAGCCCTTCAACCACTTTGTTCCATTCAGAGAGATCAGCCGGTGGCACATCAAGCCCAAGGTGGCGTACTACAATTTCATCCAGATTCTGGGCATGCAGCAGAGAGGGAATACGGTAGATATTGTCAGAATCAACACAGGAGATAACAGCCTGTTCCTGCACATTGGTGAACAGTGCAATCTTACGCCGCTCACCATCTGGCAGGGGACGCTCTGAACGGGCCAGCAGGATATCAGGTTGAATACCAATCGAGCGCAACTCTTTGACAGAGTGCTGTGTCGGCTTGGTCTTAATTTCACCTGCAGTGGCTATATAAGGCACGAGTGTCAAATGCATGAACAGTGCATTGCTGTGCCCTACTTCCACACACATTTGGCGAATGGCTTCAAGGAATGGCAGGGATTCAATATCACCTACAGTTCCGCCAATCTCAACCAGTGCAATATCAGCATCACCAGCACCGAGAACAATGCTGTCTCGAATCTGATTGGTAATATGTGGAATAACCTGCACCGTAGCACCCAGGTAGTCACCCCGGCGCTCTTTACGGATTACACTGTCGTAGATCTGGCCTGTTGTGAAGTTATTGTTACGCCCCATTGTGGTACGCACAAAACGCTCATAATGGCCAAGATCCAAATCGGTCTCAGCGCCATCTTCTGTAACAAACACCTCACCATGCTGGAAAGGACTCATGGTGCCTGGATCTACGTTGATGTAGGGATCCAGCTTAATCATGGTAACGTTTAAGCCGCGCGCTTCAAGCAGCGCAGCTAGGGAAGCGGAGGCAATGCCTTTGCCCAAAGAGGAAACTACACCACCGGTAACAAATATGTATTTTGTCATTAAATTCTACTGAGAAAGGAAAAGGCCAAAACGGCGCTCTAAGTTACCAGAATTGGCGCTCTACGACAATCATGGACATCAATCTGAAGCGGACAACAGCATAAAGCAGAAGCGGAGTTAACTAGGCTAACAATATGATAATAAAGATAATTCAGCCTCATTATCACAAAATACTTTTTATGAAGTTATTTAATCCTGTCTCCAGACACAACTCTTGCCACTCGCCTTATCCAAAGCATCCAGGCGTAGCTCATGGGCTTGGCTCTCTGCTTCATTTGCACGAACAATCGTAAGCGAATCACGAGCCGTAGTGAAACGCCTGATGGCAGCAGCACCATTCTGCTCGCCACCTTCACTCAGCTGTCCACCGAAAGAGAGGGCTCCCTGCCCGCCCGTCATTACCAAATAGACATCTGCAAGGATTTCCGAATCAAGCAAGGCGCCATGTAGCTGCCGTTGGCTGTTATCTATCTCATAACGCCGACATAATGCATCCAGACTGTTGCGCTGCCCCGGATGCTTTTTTCTTGCCATCACCAGGGTATCGGTAATAATGCAAAGGCGCTCCAGCAAGCCCTCCTCTCTACCCACCTTGTCTAATTCAGCATTAAGGAAACCAACATCAAAAGGGGCATTATGGATAATCAGCTCAGCCCCATCGACATAGCTGATAAAGTCATCCACTACATCTTCGAACCGTGGCTTATCCGCCAGAAATTCGGTGGTGATGCCATGCACCTCAACCGCAGCATCATCGATCTCACGGTCTGGCTGTAGATATTGATGGAAGTTATTACCCGTTAACCTACGGTCTACGAGCTCCACACAGCCGACCTCAATGATTCGATGGCCCTGTTTGGGTTCTAAGCCGGTTGTTTCTGTATCCAGTACTATCTGACGCATTGGCTAATAATTTCTCTTTTCCAGTAATGTCGTTATGCAGCTATAGCTCTTCAATTCCCCGATTGGCCAGCTCATCAGCCAGCTCATTCTCCGGGTGTCCACTGTGGCCTTTGACCCAGGCCCACTCCACATTATGTCTTGCCACTTCAGTATCCAGTAGTTGCCATAGATCCTGATTTTTGACCGGCTTCCTATTTGCTGTTTTCCAGCCTTTGCGCTTCCAGTTATCTATCCACTGGGTAATACCATTTTTCACATATTGTGAATCAGTGGTAACGCTCACCTCGCAGCTACGTTTTAGCTCTTTCAGTGCATTAATAACCGCCGATAGCTCCATGCGATTATTGGTTGTCTCCATTTCGCCACCAAACAGGTGTTTTTCTGTCTCATTGTATCGCAATACCGCACCCCAGCCTCCTGGCCCAGGATTTCCTTTACAGGCTCCATCTGTAAATATCTCTACTTTTTTACCCATTCAATTGCCTTGTTGTTGGTTCTACCATTTGCCCACTCAGCAAACTGGCTTTTCTCTTCCAGGCTGGGCCAACAATCGTCATTGTTGAAACACGCTTGACCGCCTGAACCACATAAACACTGGAGAGTAGAGGCCAAAATCGTTGCCCCAGCCTCTCCATACAAGCCAGCCTCTCCATTATTTTCTGCCCTTGAAGCGGTGGCCGAAACATAAGATGTCGGGTCTTTTCCACATCAAACCCCAGCAGCGAGAGCCAATCATTAATACGCCTCAACCCCAAAAACTGACTTTGCCAGGGAATACCCCCCGATGATTTTTTCATTAAGCGCCAAGCACCCCAAAGACTTAGCGGGTTAAATCCTACTATCACCACTCGCCCCTCTGGTATTAAAACCCGCTCTACTTCACGTAGCACCTGATGTGGATCGGTAGCGAAATCCAGTGTATGCGGCATTAGGACAGCATCAATAGAGTCAGACAATATGGGCAGCCTTACAAGATCCGCCTGCACAAAAGAGGCTGCCAACGGGGCTTGCGCCGAAGCATCCAGCAGCACATGGGATCTGAAATGGCTGGTCGCAGAAAGATCAAAATCGAACCCTCCTCCTCCCAGCTGGATAAGGTGATAGCCGAACAGATCCGGAAACATTTGCTCAAGACAACGCTGCTCCTGCTCTAGTAGCACCTGTCCAGGGGATTCTTGCAACCAGCCCCGCAATTGCTGATGAAAATCAGGTTGAATCATATCCGTCGTATATTGCCCCACAGCTGCAAGAGAGCATACTCTCTTAAAAAAGCAGAGTCAGCTGGAAAAACCATGACAACCTTCATATAATTCGAAGAATTTTTGTCGATTTTACTTCAGCTTATAGCGCTAATGTCGACACAATCTACATATGTGACGTAAGTTACGAAAAAGTAACCCTGGAGATCCAATGTCTGTAGTCCGTATATTTGGCAAAAGTTTGGCCCTACTTATTAGCGCAACGCTGGCGGGTTGCCAGGGGTTGCCACAAAAAGACCAGGCATCGACCTCCATCCTGACCACTCTTCCAGGGTTTACTCAACAGCCTGCTGCTCAACCCATTGAGGAGGAGATTGCAGAAACAACGCCAGACAGCAGTGAAACAGCCGCAGCTCTTGCCACTACAGGCCCTATCTTCGTAGAGCCTACCGAACCCGTGCTGGAACCCGCACCAGACTTCTCTACCGATGAACCAGAAGAGACAGCTGAAACCACAGCTGTAGCTGCTGAAGAGACACCAACCATAAATGAACCCATCGAAGTAGCACCTCCTCTCGATCTTTGGGGGCGTACACTCGCTGGTTTTAAGCTCTCTATCCCCAATAACTCACGCATTGATCATGAGCTTAAATGGTTCACCTCACATGCAGATTACGTAAAACGCATCCAGACACGCGCTCAACCCTACCTCCACTTTATTTTAGAAGAGATAGAGAAAAGAAACATGCCCAGCGAACTGGCGCTATTACCTGTCGTCGAGAGCGCTTTTCAACCTTTTGCCTACTCGCCAGGCCGGGCTGCTGGCTTGTGGCAATTTATTCCATCCACTGGCAAGTACTATGGCCTAAAACAGAATTGGTGGTACGACGGACGCCGCGATGTGGTCTCTGCCACCAGAGCAGCATTGGATTACCTGCAAGCCCTCGCCAACCGTTTTGACGGTGATTGGGAATTAGCCCTGGCATCCTATAACGCAGGCGCAGGCACCGTTTCAAAGGCTATTAAGAAAAACAGACGCCGTGGCAAAGCCACTGACTTCTGGTCACTGCCCCTGCCACGCGAAACCAAAAGCTATGTACCGCGTCTTTTGGCTTTTGCCCAACTGCTCTCCGAAGCAGATAAGCTGGGCATGCACTTTGATCCACTACCCAATCAACCACACTTTGCCAGTGTAAATATTGATTCACAGCTGGATCTCGCACTTGCCGCTGAAATGGCAGAAATTACAATTCAGGACCTCTACCACCTCAATCCTGGGTTTAATCGTTGGGCAACTGACCCACAAGGCCCACACCGGTTACAGCTCCCAGTCGACAAAGTAGAGACATTCAAACAAAAGCTGGCCAACCTGGATAACAGCAAACGCCTTCGTTGGAAGCGTTATAAAATAAGAAACGGTGATAACCTGGGCGCAATTGCGCGCAAGCACAACACCACCGTATCGGTACTACAACAGGTCAACAAAATCCGCAGCTCACGCATCCGCGCAGGCAAGCATCTGCTGATCCCTGTCTCGACCAAAAGCCTGAACCACTATGCCTTCAGCGCCCAGCAGCGTAAAAATCGGATTCAAAATAGCTCAAGGAAAGGCACAAAAATCAGCTATACCGTCCGTTCCGGAGACACGCTATGGGATATTTCCCGTAGTTACAAAGTCAGCCATCGCAAATTGGCAAAATGGAATGGCATGGCACCTCGGGACGTTCTCCGCCCCGGGCAAAAACTGGTTATCTGGACAAAGAAAAAAAGAACTCAGAAGACAACTCTAGAGACACTTTCTGTTGCCGCACTCCCTCCCCACATGAGCACCGGCCCCACAACAAAACGTAACTCTGTAAATTATCGAGTACGCAAAGGTGACTCCTTATCACGCATTGCCACACGTTTTAATGTCTCTGTAACAGACCTTAAAAAATGGAACACCCTGCCAAGTAAATATCTACAACCAGGACAAAGGATTAAACTCTACGTAGACATCACTCAGCAGTCACTCTAGTCTGCTTCCAAGCAACCATAATTATTATTCACATGCATTCAGACAAACACTGTTAAATTTACTAAATTTAACAGTGCAGTCAATCCAATAAGGCACAAATCTAAACAAAGCTAACTCCCTCTCTAATATTAATAAAGCAACGCACAGAGGATGTACTCAACATGGATGCAAACACTAAAGACAAAGTGTTATACAGATTCTGCTCAATTCCCACTCGACCTATTCTGTCTAATTCACTGCTAGATTTAGCAAAAATTCAGTCACTAGGTAACATCAATGTACATTAAAGATGGAAATACATTCGGCGATGCTGATCTGAATTTTATAGGCGAGTTTTTAGAACACCTTGATACTAAATTTCTAGAAATCAATAGAAAAATATAATCTTCTCCAGACCCCGATTCTGAAGGATTATTAGACCAAGGAGAGTACTATATAGGTGCCGGTTTTGCTGTAGCCCAACGCTACATAACGAGCACCTATCCGCAGCTTGAAATTAGTAAGGGAGATGCTTTGAAGTTGGGTCCAAAAGTGAGAAATGAACTTACCTTCATAGAGGCTTTAAATGCCGGGGCAAATTATTGGAAACATCAGGAGGAATGGGAACTCAACAGTGTGATAACACGAAACCTAGAGGGACTTCCCAAGCAAGCACGAAATACGATAAAAACAATAGCAATTCTTACCCCATGGGCCGACTACACATGCAGCAATCTATTGTCAGAGTTAGTTGACAAAAATGACTGTAGATTAGCTAAATTATTGCCACCCCTGAAAGATTGGCGAAATGATTTAGACCGAAAGTATGGGTAATTTAGTTATAAAAAGCCTAACAAAAGCAATTGAGAGGGACAAATTGGAGCGTGCTTTGAAAAATATATTATTTAGCATATTGATACTTACTTTTTATGGTTGCTCTAGTTACCCGATTGAGAAGGATACTCAAAACCCCGAAGCTGCACAGTCATGCTTGGGGGCGACAACTCTACCTGAGAATATTGCAACTCATTTTGAGCCAATTAAAGATATGCCGCTTCTAAATGAAGCATTGGGTGCCCCCAACAAAGGGAAGCTGTGTCACGGGCAAGTTTATAAAAGCAAAGAAGGCTCAAACATCACCCTCTTCAGAGCCTGGAATAGCACGAACCCTAATAGTAAATTTGGCAAATGGTGGGCATTTCAGGAACCCTCCGGTAAAGTATCTACATACCGCTCAGAATATGAAATATGTTACCAGTGGTCACCTCTCGATAAACTTGTGAGTTGTACACTTAAGCCGAATATAAAAGTTGTTGTAGGTACCGGGCAAAGCGCTGAATGCTCAGAGTATTTAACTTATGAAGTCTCAGATAAGCAGCAAATCTATATTGAAGATGCCTCTTTATCACTCACTAACTGCACGCTATTTGATGGGGAGTTTAGTTGGAAATAGATAAAATGGGTTGCAGGTGGGGGTATTTATTCTGGATATAAAAATAGGTGCCGATAAGTAAGCTCTACCCTCACCCACCACGAGGAATTCTCAACACCTGGCCAATGCGTATACGATCACCTGCAATGTGATTAATGTTGCGAAGCGCTCCCAGACTTACCTGATAGCGACTGGCAATACCGGATAACGTATCACCACGAGAGATAATATGTTTGCCTGGCCCAGTTGGTTTTCTGGCTGCCAGCAATGTACCTGGGGGAGGGGCCGTTTCAAAATAACTGCGTACACCACCTAAAATTGCCTTTGCCAATTTCTTCTGATGGCGAGGGTCGTTAAGTTTACGTTCTTCTCTGGGGTTGGAGATAAACGATGTTTCGACCAGAATTGAAGGGATGTCTGGTGATTTCAGTACGACAAAACCCGCCTGCTGTACTCGCTTTCCATGCACTTTGCCCAGCTTCTTCAACTGATGGTAAATCTTGTCTGCTGCCTCTGTGCTGACTTGTCGGGTTGCGGTTTGTGACAGATCCAACAACACGGAGGCCAGCAGATCATCTTTATCATCTAGCGTGACGCCACCCACCAGATCAGCTCCGTTTTCACTATTGGCCAACCAACGCGCTGCTTCACTGGATGCCCCCCGGTTGGAGATGGTGTAGACCGAGGCCCCTCTTACTCGTGGATCTCGAAATGCATCAGCATGGATGGATATAAACAGATCAGCTTTACGCTGGCGGGCAATCTTCATGCGTTTACGCAGTGCCACATAATAATCACCATCACGCGTCATAACTGGCCGCATTCCAGGTTCTGCCTGAATCAGCGCTTTTAACTTCTTCGCAATAGCCATTGAGACATTTTTCTCGTGTGTCCCATTTGCACCAATAGCTCCTACATCTTCACCACCGTGACCCGCATCAATTGCAATAACAATGTCACGTAATCCATTTTTGCTAACAGTTTTGACTACTTCTGGCTTTTTATAGGCACTTTCATTTATCCCATAGAGGTCAATAACAAGACGATGGCCATATTTGCTGTTTGGCTTGAGCATAAAGCTCTTCGGCCGAACATGTTGTTTAAGATCCAGCACTACACGCAGGTCATTTTTATTACGTGACCCACTGCGTACACGTTGTACATAACGATCGCCCTGGCTGACGGTAGGAATTACCGCACTCAAACGGGTGTTACTAATATCAATGACAAGCCGATCTGGCTTACTGAGGTTAATCAGGGAATGGTCGACTGGGCCACTGGTATCAAAAACCAATCGCGTATGATCAGGAGCTGCCCACAAACGCAGGCCATTTATTGAAAGATTTGCTGCCTGTAGCGGCAAGCTAACAAGCAAACACAAAAAGATGACTAATTTTTTCATGGCATCAACGGCCCGACCTTCTCCGGTAGATACCTAAAAAATAGCATAGCATTTCAAATTTTCCTAGGTTTATCTGCCAGATAGACGGCCTTCTTAAAAAGATTATTAGGAGTGACGGCTGTTCCAAGTAGAAAGATCAAGATGTTGCAGCAGGCTATTACCCTTCTCGCTGTGTGATTTTATCTGCAATTGGCGACATTCACCATCATGATTTATCTCAACTACAAGATCAGGGGGTGGCAACTCGCCCTCTCCCTTTTCTGGCCATTCCACTAATAGAATAGCCTCTGATTCCAATAGATCCCGAATACCCAGATATTCCAGCTCACCTGGATCAGCCAACCGGTAGAGGTCAAAGTGGTAGCATTTTCGATCCAGCAGCTCATACGGTTCCAGCAAGGCATAGGTAGGGCTTTTTACCGCTCCTTTATGGCCAAGGGAACGTATGAAGCCTCGCGCAAATGTTGTTTTGCCCGCTCCCAAATCGCCTACAAGATAGATAACACAACTCGATGGGGATGCTGTCGCTAAGGCCGCACCCAAAGCTTCTTGAGCCTGCTCGCCAGAAACAGTTAGTTTCAGCATTGATGCCAATCTGTGTTCAGTAGCAAACGTAGCTCAATCTGGAGGTCATTTGCCAGAAGCCCCCGTTCACCGGCCTGCGCTGCTCGATCTGCTGCCGCTGCATGCAGACAGACGCCCGCTGAGGCTGCATCACTCAGGCTTAAACCTTGTGCAACCATACCAGCAATGATTCCAGTCAACAGATCTCCCATACCACCTGTCGCCATGCCAGGGTTACCTGCTGTACAAACCGCTGTTGGCTCTTTAGTACCAGCTGTAATCAATGTTCCCACTCCTTTCAGGACTATTACACCACCATACTGTTCCTGAAGAGTTTGAGCCGATTGAAAGCGATCAGACTGCACATCAGCTGAGCTTATCCCCAATAGGCGTGCTGCCTCTCCTGGATGGGGAGTCAGAATCCAGTTGTCACGCTGGGCTGGCTCTGATGCAAGCTGATTCAATGCGTCAGCATCCACAATCATCGGCAGCTTTGTCTCCAATGCGGCATTAAACAGAGCTCGCCCCCAGGCGGTCTGGCCCAACCCAGGACCAATTGCAATCACAGTGGCACGCTGTAGTAGCGGTGCAAGTGCTCTGGCATCAGCAACGCCGTGACACATAAGCTCGGGACGCACTGTATTCAACAGAGCTGCATGCTCCGGCCGAGTAGCAATACTAACCAGGCCCGCACCTGTTCGCAGAGCCGCCTCACCTGTCATCCGGGCAGCTCCACTAAAGCCATGATCACCACCAATGACCAGAACGTGGCCAAAATCGCCTTTATGCGCGTCTCTTGCCCGCCGCCCAAGCAATCCCTTTAACATCGACCATTCAGCACGTTTGGTAGTAGGCTGCTCTGTCGCATACACTGCTTCAGGCACGTCAAGGTCATCAAATAGCACCTGGCCACACTGCTCTGGCCCTGCGCCCGTGAACTCACCTCGCTTCAGCCCAATAAAGCTAATGGTTGCATCAGCCTTCACCGCAACGCCCAGAACCTGACCGGAATCAGAATGCAATCCTGATGGTATATCCAATGCCAGTACGGGAGATGCAGAGGCATTGATCGCCTCAATGGCCTGACGCCACTCTCCCGTCACTTCACGCTCTAGCCCTGTACCGAAGATGCCATCAACAATGACATCACTCCCTTCAGCAAGAGTCTCAAATGGCTGAACCTCACCACCAACCTCAATGAAGCGCTCATAATTGGTCAGCGCGTCACCTTTAATTTTGCTCACACCCCCCAACTGAAGAAGGTGCACTATTTTACCGGCCTGCAATGCAAGACGTGCTAATACATAGCCATCACCACCATTATTACCAACGCCACAAATAACTGTGATGATCTGCACCTCGGGCCAGCCTTTACACAGCATGCTATAGGCTGCCGAGCCTGCTCGCTCCATTAGTGTTAACCCGGGTATGGAGAAGGTCTCAATTGCCGTGCGGTCAAGTTCACGAACCTGAGCTGCGCGATAGAGATTGCGAGGTAAAATATCCGTGAAGGACATATCGATCACCTGTTATGTTTTTATGGCAGCTGAATCAGCCAAAATATCAAAGGCAGAACTTATTGAATATCTACGCCGCGTTCCAGTTCGCCTTCCCGACGCAGCTCTCTCTTCAGAATTTTTCCCGCCGCATTCTTCGGCAGTGATGCCCGAATAACAACCTTACGCGGAACCTGATAACGACCCAGGTTTTCCATGCAGTAGGCGCGTACCTGCGATGCAGTAATCCCTGCATCTTCTTGTAGTACAACATGGGCAATCGGCACCTCACCATGTCGAGCGTTAGGTTCACCCACCACGGCTGCCTCAACAATATCAGGATGCTGATAGAGCGCTTCCTCCACCATACGTGGATAAACGTTCATACCATTGACGATAATCATGTCTTTCTTGCGATCCACCATAAAGAGGTAACCATCCTTATCCTTATATCCCAGATCCCCTGTGCGCAGCCACTCCTTAAAAAAGCTCTCCGTGGTGGCCTCTGGCAAGTTCCAGTACCCCTTCATCACATTATGGCCACGCACACAGAGTTCACCGATCTCATCAACAGGAAGTTGGTTGCCGCCATCATCAAAGATCTCAATCTCAACTTCAGGCACAGGCAGCCCCACCGAGGCAGGTTTGGTTACGCCATCAATAGGATTAACACAGGTTACTGGCGAGCATTCAGTTGGCCCATCCCCTTCGTAGATTGGAATGCCAAAACGCTCCTCAAATTGCTGCATTACAGCTACCGGCATGGCAGCACCACCAGAGACACCAAAACGCACACTGGACCATTGGGCCAGTTGCTCTTCAGGCAGGCGCAGTAACAGGTTATACATGCTCGGCACACCCAGAAAGACCGTGGCACCAACAGCACTAATGGCAGCAGAGACACCCGCAGGCTCAAAACGAGGAATGGGAGCAAAACTCAAGCCATGTAGCAGTGGGGTTAACATGCCCACTGTTGCAGCAAAGGCATGAAACATCGGCAGCACCACCAGAATCACATCCTCTCCTGGCTTGAGCTGCATGGCAGCAGCCACGCTACAGGTATTTGACAAGAGATTACGATGGGTCAGCATCGCCCCTTTAGGGTGCCCTGTAGTACCCGATGTGTAGAGAATAGCGGCCAGATCCTGTATCGGATCAATATCAAATAAAGGGGGAGCTGCTTTATTCTGCCGGAGATCCTCAAAACGAAGATCATCGCCCTGCTCCATGGCCACACTGACACAAAACGCCAGGCTATCAAGCTCATCCCGGAAAGCTGTCACTGATTCTGCAAAGGCCTGATGGTAGAACAGCGCTTTGATCCCAGCATCCCGGAGGATGTAGCGAGCTTCTTTTGGATTTAGTAACAGATTTACAGGTACTACAACCGCTCCTGCCTTTATTATCCCGGTATAAATAATGGCGAAGTCATCTGAATTGATACAGTAGAGGGCGATACGATCTCCCTTCTCTATTCCATGCTCAGCTAATGACGCAGCGATGGCATCTGAGGCTTGGTCAATCTCTGCAAAACTAACCTTACGATCAGAAAAACAGATTGCCGGAAAATCAGGATTGGCTTGTGCAGTCGCACGAAGAACAGCGGGGATGGAAAAGTTGGAATCAACCATTGTTGATCGCTCCAAAATAGAGGCCAGCAAAAAAGGGGCAGCAAAAAGCTGCCCCTAACAGGATTAGATAACCCGTGAGAACTTAACCTCACTTTTCTGTGCCAGATAGTAGTCAAATACCATGCAGATGTTGCGAATCAGCAAGCGACCACGCGGCAGCACTTGGATACCTTTATCATTCAATTCAAGCAGGCCATCCTCAATCATGCCTTTCAGCTGAGGCAGCTCTTTTTTGAAATATTCTGTGAAGTTGATGCCCCGCTCTGACTCAATCCGGCCAAAATCCAGCTTCAGGTGACAGATGAGACGGGTAATCACATCACGTCGAATCTGGTCATCCTGGCTTAGGTCAAAACCACGAAATACCGCCAATTCACCGGCATCAATCCGCTCATAATACTCATCCAGCTCGCGCATATTCTGGCTATAGGTTTCACCCACCATGCCAATGGAGGTCACACCCAGACCAATCAGGTCACAGTTGGCATGGGTAGAGTAGCCCTGAAAGTTACGGTAGAGGGTGCCGTCCTGTTGAGCAATCGTCAGCTCATCATCTGGGCGGGCAAAGTGATCCATTCCGAGTGAGACATAACCCGCTTTTTCCAGCTTCTCAATGGTCAGTTGGAGGATATCCAACTTCTCTGCTGGGGTAGGTACATCTTCCATATTGATCCGGCGCTGCGGCATGAAACGTTCTGGCAGATGAGCATAGTTGAAGACAGAGAGGCGATCTGGATCAACCTCAATGATGCGATCCAGGGTTTTCTCAAAACTCGCTACTGACTGGTGCGGCAAGCCATACATCAGATCAACACTAATGGAGCGAAAGCCCTCTTTGCGCGCCGCATTCAGCACTTCCATCGTCTGTGCTTCAGACTGTATACGGTTCACCGCCTTCTGCACCCGGATATCAAAATCCTGCACACCGAGACTCATGCGGTTCAGGCCAATTTCGCGCAGTATGGCGATGGTTTCTGCGCTGGCTTCACGCGGATCGATCTCAATTGAGTATTCACCCGTATCGTCATCCAGCAGCGTAAAGTGCTCCCGAGTTACTCGCATCAGCTCACGCATCTCATCATGACTGATAAAGGTTGGCGTACCACCACCCCAGTGCAACTGTTCTACCACGCGATTTTTATCAAACAGCGCCCCTTGCATCGCAATCTCTTTATGCAAGCGGGTTAGGTAAGTACCACCTTTGCTGCGATCTTTGGTGACCACTTTATTACAGGCGCAATAGAAGCAGACCGTGTCACAAAAGGGGATGTGAAAATAGAGCGATAGTGGATTGCCTTTGGCATTGGTGGCCTGCGCAATTTCCCGATATTGATCCGGGCCAAAGCCGTCATGAAACTGCGGCGCTGTCGGATAAGAGGTGTAACGTGGCCCGGCATGATCATATTTTTTGATCAGATCAAGATCGAAAACCAGTGACTGGTCCATAAATTCTTCCTCAATTACCGCCTATAAATTGCGGCTTTATTGTTCCCTGAAGGCATCAGCAAGCTGTTCGGCGGTCAACAGAAATACTCCGTCGCCTCCACGCTCAAAATCCAACCACAGGAAAGGTATATGTGGATAACGGGCCTCCAGTGCTTCTGCACTGCTGCCCACTTCTATAACTATGATACCACCGGGAGCCAGATAGCTGGAGGCATCACGTAATATTTGTGCAACAATATCGAGCCCATCTTCACCTGCCTCTAAGCCTAATGCCGGTTCACAGCGATATTCCATTGGTAACCCAGCCATCTCTTCCAATGATACGTAGGGAGGATTGCTGACGATGATGTCATATTGCTTCCTCTCAGCATCCGTGAACAAGTCTGATTGAATAACTCTGACCTGCTCCTCCAGCTCATGCCTTGCTACATTGATGCGAGCCACTTCCAAGGCTTCTGCTGAAATATCAACCGCATCAACCTGCGCCTCTGGAAAGTGGTATGCGCAGGCGATGGCAATGCAGCCACTGCCTGTACAGAGATCAAGTATCTGATGCACCTCTTCAGGATCAGTCCAAGGAGCAAAACCAGCTTCAATCAGCTCCGCAATGGGAGACCGAGGCACCAGCACATGTTCATTTACATAGAATGAGAGATCCGCAAATTGTGCTTCATGGGTCAGATAGGCAACTGGCAAACGCTCATCAATCCGACGTTGTAGTAGCGATAGCACGTCTTTTCGCTCTGCCAATGTTAATCGACCATCCAGATAAACTGCAGGCAAATTATGGTCAAGATGCAAGGCATGCAGTACCAAGTTTAGCGATTCATCAAGGGCATTATCCATTCCATGGCCAAAAAACAGCCCTGCCTCAGTAAAGCGGCTTGCACCCCAGCGAATGAAATCCCGTAAAGTTTCTAATGAATCTGTATCCAAAGCTATTCAACCGCCATAAAAATTAAAGTTAGGAATGATAGCCGATTTTTGCCATATCTCTAAAGCAAGTAATACATCTGGCCGCTAGAGTTTTAGTAATAACCAACCATTATCAAGCTCATTGAGCACAACGACTTTATCACTATAACCGGTTAAAAAAATGCTATTTGGAAAACAAAAAACCGTACAGCCGGAAGATCTAAAAAACACTATTCCTCTCCGCAACCTGCCTGCGCGGATACTCCGTCATATAGCCACTCTAGCCAGCTTAGAGCATCTACCTGGCAAGAAAAAAATATTCACTTTTGATGATTACACCAAAAACGTTTACTACCTCATAAAAGGCCAAGTAGCACTAAATACCGCACAAGGTACAGCCGACACGCTTAGTGCAGGCAGCACCCAGGCAAAATTTCCGCTCAATCTTGATCAGCCCTGCAAATATAGCGCTACAACATTGAACAGGGTCATTCTGATTAAAATCCCTCGCGAAGTTATGCAGAACATTGAGCGCCTGGGTTCAAATTTATCCACCGACACAGAAGAGAAGATTGAACTTGTAGAAGATGAGATGAAAGATCAGCACTATGTTGATTTTTTCTGCAAGCTTCAGGATGGCGACTTTGAAGTACCCAGCATGCCAGATATTGCTATCCGTATCAGTAAAGCTGTAAACAACCCTGATACCACAAGCACAGATATTGCTCGTATTATTCAGATGGATCCAGCACTGGCTGCCCGTATTATTCACATCGTAAACAGCCCGCTCTACGCAAGTCGCCACCGTATCGATAACTGTCCAGATGCAGTCACTCGGTTAGGGCGAACAACAACCCGCAGCTTGGTACTGAGTTTCATACTAAAGAATCTTTTCCGCACCAAACATACCATCCTAAGAAATCACATGTCTGAACTATGGACACATAGTCGAAAAGTTGCAGCGGTATGCCATGTATTAGCACGTCTTGGTTCGAACCTGGATCCAGATCGAGCAATGCTAGCTGGGCTTATCCATGATATCGGTGCCGTGCCTATCCTTAGTGCTGCAAAGGATTATCCAAACCTGATAGAAAACCCAGAATTGCTGGAAAAAACAGTTAATCGACTGCAGGCGCGGGTTGGCGTTTTGGTTTTACGCAAGTGGAACTTTATGGATGAACTTACTGATGTGGCTTTACAGGCAGAAAATTGGGTGCGAGACGAAAGTAATACAATAGATTATATTGATCTGGTGGTTTTGGGGCAGCTGCATGCCTATATTGGTACGCCTCGCATGCAAACACTGCCCCGAATTGATCTCGTTCCAGCCTTCCATAAATTGGGGAATGGAAAGCTAACCCCGCAGCAATCATTAAGAATTATTGAAAAATCCAAATCAGACATTCAAGCGGTAGAGCAGCTTCTGGATGGCGGTTAAATTTATCAATCACATAGACTTAAATTGACTTCACTACTTTACTAACTGTTTCACTGTTTTCTGACTGGAGTTCCAGGCTTGCAGAACCACGAGTAACAAGATCACCCAAGGTTATCTGCTTCAGAAAATCAAAAATATCATTACTTAACTCATTCCATAGAACATGTGTCAAACGACTCGTTCCCTCTTGTTCAGTTTTTGAACGGTTAAAACCCACCCATTCATCTACCGCACAAATAATATCAGCAATAGAAATTTCACCCGCTGGACGACCTAAATAATAGCCTCCACCAGGCCCTCGAACTCCTTTCACAAGCCGCTGACGTCGCAAGCATGCAAAAAGCTGTTCAAGATACGACAAGGAAATACCCTGCTCAACAGAGATATCCGCCAGAGTTACAGGCCCCCGTTCACCATTAACGGCCAACTCCAGCATCGCTGTAACAGCATATCTTCCTTTTGTTGATAGCCTCATAATCCATCTCTCCTAGACAAGTGAGATCTTTTTAACCATTAGCCAGCTATGGTATTTTTTCATTTTCATTATAAACAACCGTTTATAGTCCTAAGGCTAGCAGCACCATATTAAATCTGTCAATGTTAATGAGATTCAATATTAACTGCTGATTTTACATGGAATATACGCGCCAACTAGAAAAACTATAACAGGTTTGTATTATATCCTTTTAGACAAAACCGGGGTATCAATATTTTCACTAAGTGCTGTATACATCACCAGATGTACGGTATTTAAAACCAGACGCACGGTCATTAAAACAATGTCCTTGTTGAATGCAGTATGCAAGCCATTTGGAAAGGAAAAGATTGGCCTTCCATTTCTCACTTAATGCTTTGCCGTGCATTTCGCGATCTAGCGGAAGCAAAGATTGTTGTAATTTAATAACCTCAACCTGCCTTGCATCATAATAGATTCGCAAATTTGCATCTGGATCAGGAAGCTGATCTTCAACATGATTGAAATAATAGGTGAGGTGAAGAAGTGTTGTATAACGTGTCTGCTCCAGTATTTCCAAATAGAGATCCATATCATTATTGACCTGTGAAAGGTGCTGTCCCTGTAGTGTGCGCAATCCTGGTGCAAGCTTTATAAGGTGGCAATAATTCTCATCACAAAGATCCATTAACCAACCAACTGTTGGCTTCCCATCTAAAGGGTGACGCAAATTCCATGGATACCACGGCACCCTCATATAGCTTTATGCCTGCCTTCACAGATATATATAGACAATTTTTTTATAAATACCATGTTTATTTAATCAAATATTATTACGAGATTTTATTTGCTTCTGAACTTCACTCATATCCAGCTCGATTGCCTTACAAATAATTTCTCTAAAGGCACTTTCAATCAATGCACCAGGCTTGTTAAAAACCACAATTTGATCGCGTAAAATCATAACTGTTGGAACCGTCCGAATGCTCAGTCCCATCGCTATCTTCTGCTGTTCCTCTGTATTAACTTTAGCAAACAGAATTTCTGGGTACTCATCAGCCACCTTTTCAAAAACAGGAGCAAATGACCGGCAGGGTCCACACACAGGCGACCAATAATCAATAATGACAAAATCATTCTCTGTCACTATCTGCTCAAAATCATCTTCAGACAACTCTATAACCGACATACACCACCTTACAACGTAAAAAAGGCGCCTCATGTTAAATGAGGCGCCTTTTTAAATAGAAACTGCTACTGTTTCGCCAGTTGCAGCATTAATCCATTTAAACGACTTACAAAGCTTGCTGGGTCTTTCAATTGACCACCCTCTGCCAACAGCGCCTGATCAAACAACACTTTTGACAGATCTGCAAAGCGCTTTTCATCTGGCTCATTATCCAGGTGATTAACCAGTGGATGATCAACATTGATCTCCATAATCGGCTTTGTAGAGGGCGCTTCCTGACCCACAGATTTCAGCAAACGCTCAAGATTAGCGCTCATATCAGTATCTTCAACCACAAGACAGGCTGGAGAATCTGTCAAACGGGAACTAACTCGAACTTCTTTGACCGTATCTTCACCCAGCACATTTTTCAGGCGCTCTATCAGTCCTGCATGTTCTTTGGCCGTCTCTTCATGCTCTTTCTTCTCTTCCTGATCCTCTAGCTCACCCAGATCCAGTTCACCTTTGGCTACTGATTGAATCTTCTGCCCTTTGTACTCCATGAGATGTGACACCAGCCATTCATCCACGCGATCAACCATCAGCAATACTTCAATGCCCTTCTTGCGGAAGACCTCCAGATGCGGGCTGTGACGTGCCGCAGGCATGCTATCAGCAGTGATGTAGTAAATCTTATCCTGCCCCTCTTTCATGCGACCGATATAGTCTTCAAGAGAGACACTCTGCTCATCACCCTCATTATGGGTGCTGGCAAAGCGCAACAGGCCGGAGACACGCTCCTTGTTGGCCATATCTTCGCCCGGCCCCTCTTTCATAACCTGGCCAAACTGTTCCCAGAACTCCGTATATTTTTCAGGCTCTTTCTTGGCCATCTTCTCCAGCAGACTCAGGATGCGTTTGGTATTGGCAGTGCGAATGCTGTCAATCTTACGGCTATGCTGGAGGATCTCACGTGAGACATTCAGTGGCAGATCATCTGAATCCACGATACCTTTTACAAACCGCAGGTAATGAGGCATCAGCTTATCTGCCTCATCCATGATAAAGACGCGGCGCACATAGAGCTTAATTCCGTGCTTCTGGTCCCTATCCCACAAATCAAAAGGGGCACGCTTTGGGATAAACAGCAGTGAGGAGTATTCGTTGGTTCCCTCTACCCGATTGTGAGCATGGGCCAGTGGCTCATCAAAATCATGTGAGACATGTTTGTAGAACTCTGCATACTCTTCATCAGAGATCTCAGATTTAGGACGCATCCAAAGGGCTGCACCCTTATTGACCACCTCATATTCAGGCGCTTCTTCCTTTTTATCCTGCTCTTCCTCTTCACCTGGTGGTGCAGGATAGACCTCTTTGAGCATCTCAATCGGCATGGCAACATGATCAGAAAACTTATTGATCACAGAGCGCAGTCGATAATTCTCTAGAAATTCACTCTCATCTTCATTCAGATGCAGAATGACATCTGTTCCACGCCCTGGTTTATCAACGGTCTCCAGGGTATAAGTGCCTTTACCATCAGACTCCCAGCACACACCGTGCTCAGCACCAAGGCCTGCTCTACGGGTAATCAGTGTTACCTTATCAGCCACGATGAAAGATGAGTAAAAACCCACACCAAATTGACCAATAAGCTGGCTGTCTTTGGACTGATCTCCAGTCAACGCTTCAATAAACTGTTTAGTGCCAGAGTTTGCAATAGTACCAATGGTTTCAGTCACTTCCTGGCGACTCATACCAATGCCATTATCAGAGATAGTCACCGTGCGGTTATCTTTATCAAACTCTACCCGAATCTTTGGATCTGGATCATCCTCAAACAGCGCCTCATCAGTCAGTGCCTCAAAACGCAGCTTCTCAGCAGCATCAGAGGCATTAGAGATAAGCTCACGCAGAAAAATCTCCTTGTTGCTATACAAAGAGCGAATCATCAAATTCAGAACCTGACTCACTTCTGCCTGAAAATCTAGGGTTTCCTTATGTGCTTCAACTGTCATGATCGTGCCAATCCTCTCAGATATATTGATAATTTAAGGTGTAATGAATTTTATAGGCAGACGTTGCCAAAGGTTTATAGATGGGGACTAGCTCAAATTTTTCAACCTAAGCCATATATCTTTCATTGCACGCACCGCAGCGCATGACTAAAACTTAAAATATGCTGACAGCAATAGGATTTAAGATAAGGGGAAGAGAGACGCTGTTGAGGTAAAGCACTCAGGCGATTTGAAAATCAGGCAAAGACATCGATCCCTAATATGCCGCTGACACGATCACGCTCTTCATCAGCTGCAATCCCCTCATAGGCGCTAACAGCTTTTCGGGATTGCAATGCATAACTTTCCTGCTCGCGGCCCCGTTGGACACGACTGGCCAAACGCTCTTCCATTAGCTTAGAGGCCTCCAAATCCAATACCTGAGGCACTTTTTCGGGAAGAGATTGACGATTCTCTTCAGGCTTTTCATAGGCAGATTTCTGCACCAGGGTTTGGGAAACCCTGGGAACTAAATGATTATTGACGGATAGAGAGGAAGCCATCACTAATAGCCAGAACCTTACCTAATGAAGATAAAATATCATCTGAAACAACCATCTTGCCCTTGTCAATTAAAGAGCACAGACGTCAAATCATGCCTAGCCTGGCGGCCAATCCATGCGACGGCCACCCAGAACATGCATGTGAATATGGAAGACGGTTTGGCCCGCTCCCTCATTACAGTTTAGCACCATCCGGTAACCTTGCTCGCTGAGCCCATCAATTTCAGCAACTTTTTGAGCACCCAGCACTAACTTCCCCATAAGCTCGGCATCCTCAGACTGGAGATCATTAGTGGTGCTGTAGTGTTTTTTGGGAACCACCAACACATGGGTTGGTGCCTGAGGGCTAATATCCCGGAAGGCCAACACATCATCCGTTTCATACACCACATCTGGCTGAATTTCACCACTTACCATTTTGCAGAAAAGGCAGTCTGTCATTACTTATCTCCTGTGAATAATATAGAGGTGCTTGCAAAGCTTCTGAGGTGATTTCTGGCAAGGCAAAAATTTGAGAAAAAGCGGAGTTTACACGCAGTAAATGAGCATTTTGAGCAGATTTTTAACGCTGCTAGGGAGTACCTCAGGAGCTTTGCAAGCACCTCTACAGGTCTTGCCGCCCCATAAAGGCATGAGAGAGGGTGCCACCATCAACATACTCCAACTCACCACCCAATGGCACGCCATGAGCAATACGTGTGGCACGTATCCCTTTCACATGCGCCATCTCACCAATATAGTGCGCTGTAGCTTCCCCTTCTACTGTTGGATTGGTTGCAAGAATAACCTCTTTGACTACATCTTCAGCCAACCGTTTCTCCAGCAGATCCAAGCCAATTTCTTTTGGGCCAATCCCATCCAGCGGGGAGAGCCTTCCACCGAGAACAAAATATAGCCCCCGATAATCAATGGCCTGCTCAATAGCCAATACCTCAGCTGGCGTCTCTACAACACAGAGCTGGCTATCATCACGTCTGGGATTAGCACAATGATGGCATATCTCACTCTCACTCAGCGTGCGACAGCGGCTACAATGCCCAACCTTATCCACTGCCGAAACTAGCATATCAGCCAGATGCTGAGCACCGGGACGATCACGCTCCAACAGATGAAAAGCCATACGCTGAGCTGATTTAGGCCCTACGCCGGGCAAGCAGCAGAGGGCATCAATCAGTCTGAAAAGCAGGGGCTGTTGGGACACGCCTAGAATGGCATCTTAAAACCAGGAGGCAGATTCAGCCCCTCTGTCATACCCGCCATACTGTCTTGAGTTTTGGCAGCAACCTTGTGCACCGCATCGTTCATAGCGGCAGCAACCAGATCTTCCAGCATCTCTTTGTCATCACCCATCAAGCTGTCATCGACGTTGACGCGGCGAACCTCATGCTTGCCATTCATCACTACCTTGACCAGTCCCGCACCAGATTCACCTGTCACCTCTTCCTGTGCCAGCTGTTCCTGGGCCTTTTGCATCTCAGCCTGCATCTTCTGAGCCTGCCGCATTAGATTACCAATACCACCTTTCATCATTCAGTACCTTTAACAATATTGAAAAAAACAGTTATTTAACTATTAATCCACTGGCTGTACAGAGCCTGGAACCAGATTACCGGAAAACGTCTCTTCCACACTACGCACCATGGGGTCGTTGGCCATGCTTTGCTCTGCCTGGCTTTGACGATCAGCCTGAGCACGGACCTGTCGTTGCGCCGGAGTCTCACTCTGAGGCTGCTCAACCCCAATCTCTAGCTTAACTTTACTGTCACAGTAGTTCTCCAAAGCCTGCTGGAGATTCTGCTCCGAACGGGTCGTACACATCCCTTGATGTGCTGGATCAAGGTGCAACTTCAATACACCATTACCCCAGCTTCCATAGGTGCAGTTATTTGCCAACTGTCGCGCTATACCGCCTAACTTTAGCTGCTCAACAACCTGATGCCAGTTGCTGAACTCCTGTATATCAGCAGGCACTCTGTTTACTGCACCCTGGCCTGCCGATTTGTTCTCAGAAGCTGGAATTGATTTTGCGGGACTCGCAGCTGACTGTGGCCGCACTTGCGTAGCCGGCATTGGTGCGCCCTGCACTTTTCCACCAGTATCAGGGCAAAAAGCCAACATCCTTAACAAAACCATCTCAAAACCACTACTCGGATCAGGGGCTAGCGGCAGATCCCGCTGTCCCACCAAACCAATCTGGTAGTAGAGTTGTACATCTTCTGGCGTTAAACGCCCTGCCAACGATTCAATCTGCGCTCTATCCCCCACGTTGTCATCCAATGCGGATGGCACCATCTGCATCAAAGCAGTTCGATGCAACAGGGAGAGCAGCTCCTGTAGAGCAGCAGCAAAATCTGGGGCCTGTTCTGCAAGACTGGCAGCCTGGGCCATAACTTGCCCGGCATTCTGATCAGCCAACGCCTCCAGCAGGTTATAGACCTGATCTCTGGAGATGGTACCCAACATGCTTCGCACATCTGATTCAGAAACCTGTCCACCACCAAAAGCGATGGCCTGATCCATCAAACTCAGCGCATCACGCATGCTGCCATCGGCTGACTGGCTGATATGCATTAGAGCTGCACGATCATATGTGATGCTTTCCTGATCCAGAATTTTCTGTAGCTGATCACAGATTTGATCCAGTTGCAGCCGTTTAAGATTAAATTGGAGGCAGCGTGAGAGCACGGTTACCGGCATCTTCTGAGGGTCTGTCGTAGCCAACAGAAACTTTACATGAGGCGGTGGTTCTTCCAGGGTTTTAAGCAGCGCATTGAAGCTGCTATCGGAAAACATGTGTACCTCATCGATGAGGTATACCTTGTAACGTCCACGCACGGGGGCATAAGGCACGTTATCCAATAACTCGCGAGTTTGATCAACCTTGGTTCGTGAGGCCGCATCCACCTCCAGCAGATCAACAAAGCGTCCCTCATCAATCTCACGACAAGCACTGCATTCACCACAGGGTGTGGAGCTAACGCCCTGCTCACAGTTCAGTGATTTAGCAAAGATACGCGCCAGAGTGGTTTTGCCAACCCCGCGTGTACCACAAAACAGATAGGCATGATGCAATCGATCATGATCCAAGGCATTGCTTAGCGCACGTACCACATGCTCTTGGCCAACCAATTCATCAAACGCATGGGGCCGCCACTTACGAGCCAGAACCTGGTAGGACATAAGATAATTTCAGAAAGCGAAAAACAGAGAGTTTACAGCAACACGCAGAACGATTCACGGAGAATGGTGGTAACCCGCATCAGCCACACCCCGGCACACGAGTCCACCGCTGCGGCTGCTCCCTTCCGGGCCTGACCGAGTTCACGGTTTTCTGTTGCGAGGGGACCAATACGGGTCACCATAAAGCGGCGAGGATTATAGCCCTGAAAGCATCCATTTCACAAAGGTAATCTGACAGAATAGTTAAATCTTACTTTTTCGGCGCAGAAACCAACCATGTTGCATACCCTTCAGGAAGCGGCATAGTGGTTCTGTTTTCTACCGCTGAATATTCCGTCTGAAAAGAATGGATATTATTGATGCGGTTTTCTGACAACGGGTGTGTACTAAAAAACTCCGGCATCTGCAGCTGATCATCCCCGCTCACTCGCTCTAAAACCTCAAACAATGCATCCGCTCCCTCAACATGCCCGTAGAGCTGATAGAGTGAATTCAGCGCCGTCTGATCTGCTTCGCTCTCCTGATCACGGTTAAATTTCAGAACCGTAAGCCCACCTGTATTAGCCAAAACCTGATCCGTCATCGCATTGCCTAAAGTGCTGCTAACCATACCAATGGCCAACCCGAAGATAATGCCACGCCCCATACTGCGAATAGGGTGACGGTGCTTGATATGGGCAATCTCATGAGCCAGCACCATAGCCACTGCATTTTCATGCGGTAGCGTCTCAAGCAGACCACGGAACATAAAAAGATGCCCTCCCAATGTCGCAAAGGCGTTGACCAGATCATCATCCACATAATGCACCGTGATCTGCATTTCAGGAGGAAGAGCCTGTTCAGCCGCTATTTTATCTGCCAATCCGTTCAGGTAGATCTCAATTTGGGGAGATTCAGACTCAGCAGCAGGCACTTCATCAGTTACACGGGTTGCCAACTCCATTTCCAGCTCAAAGGGGATATAGACCGCCAACTGATCGGCCAGCAGGGTTAATACCACAACAACCGCCAGCACTGTCCCCAATATGCCACCTGTCAGCAGGAAGAATTCCTTAAGGGGATGCTGAGTACTGGTGTTTATACCTTCAGGAATTTCAGGATTACTGTATTTCATAATTGGCTAGCATACGATTACTGTTTAATCAGAACCGTTCCATAAGCCATAACCTCAACCGCACCAATACCATTCTTCCGGCCCTTATGGATACTTGAGGTCTCAAGTTTGACATTGAATATGATATGCCCACCAAAAGCTCTGGCCTCCTCTTTCATCCGCAGGATTGCTTCACGACGCGCCCTATCTACCAATGACTCATAAGCTGTGACCCGGCCACCAATAAGATTACGCAACCCTGCAATGAACCGCTTAAAGTAATCAACCGATATCACCACACTGCCAGAGACCAGCGCTACATCAGACAACGGTTTAGTCAGAGGTGGAAACTTGGTTGTAACAACCGGTATATCCCGAAACTCTTCTTCACGCTGGATAATTGATTTGTAATGTTTTAATTCAGCATATCGACCAAATCCATACCCCAGCGCCAACAGCACTAAAAAAACGATTAGATCAACCATGCTTTCTACTCCAGTACAACAGCTGTGCCATAGGCAAACAGCTCAGCTGCGCCGGCAGCAACGCTGGATGTTGAAAAACGCACATTGAGCACCGCATTGGCCCCCACAGCTTCTGCCTGCTCAATCATACGTTCCATCGCCTCTTCACGTGATTCCTGCAACAACTCAGTGTAGCCCTTCAGCTCACCACCAAAGATATTTTTCAGGCCAGCCATAATGTCGCGTCCCAAATGCTTGGCCCGAACCGAACTACCCTGCACCAACCCCAAGTGCTCAGTTATACGCTTACCGGGGATAATCTCTATATTTGTCACTAACATTAACTTATCCTCTTTTTTTCTAATGATTATTTCCTAATGGATATATCAGGTTTGTAAATTACTCAAACCCAGTGCTCTCCTTCATAGTGCCAAATACCCGCACTTTTTCTTCTATCGACCATCTTTGAAAAAGGCTTAAATTTTTTGTTTTACCTCATTCAAGCTGATATCAAGAATAGCAACTTTAATCCACAGAGAGCATACTGAATTATTTTTTCACTAAAGTGATTGCGGTAAGTGCCGCTGAATCGTTACTCTATACCTAACACCATACAGAAGCATGTAAGGAAAATCTGATGACTGACCACACTTTTGATGATGAAGAGCAGATGCCACTATGGGATGTTGCGCTATCTGCCCTGGTAACTGAAAAATATCAAAATAAAAACAAGCCTTTGCATATTGCTGATTTTCAACAACTCTCAACAAAATACGCCATCCGCTTTGATGACATTATGGACACCGTACTACGCATGGTTATCCACAAGGAATGGGCATACACCGAAACAAACGGTGCTATACGCCACATCACAGAGGATGAATTCAACAACATGCATAAAGGTGGTCGCCTGGTAAACGACGACCTCAAAGGGTTAGATGGCAACTGGAACCCGGTAAAAGGATAACTGCAGCCACTCTTTTTATTATTGCAGCCTCTGTAGATAGAACTGCGCCTGTTGACGAGGCCCATCAAAGTCAGCAGGCGCATCTGTAATAAACTGCTGAAACAGACCTGCTGCTTCTGACCGCTCCCCTCTTATATAGTGCTGCAGTGCCAGATTAAAGACCGCTTCATAGTTAGTGGGATCAAACTGCACTGCATATCTGTACTGCTGATACGCATCCGCTTGACGCTTCATCATTAAATAGACATTACCCAATTGGTTGCGAACCAATGAGTGCTCTGGCTCTATTTTTATAGCGTGCAGTAACACAGGCTCTGCCCCAATATAATCTCCAGAGATACCCAGCTCGGTTCCCAAGTTATACCAGGGGCGAAACTTGTTCGGTGCTTTTGTCGCACAGTCACGTAAAAAAACCAACGGCTCAGCCCAGACTTTATTGCGTGCATAGGTAGCCGCTGACAGTGGAACCAGTAGCACAGACAACGGCACCAACACCAACCATCGACCTACCCGTACAAAGTCCACCAATACATTAGTGAGAAGCAGAACCAAAAAAGTCATGGGCAGATACATTCTATGCTCAAACACCAATTCCAGGTTGATAGGGCCAGATTCCAATAGATGGAATACCACATAACCTAAAAGTGGAAAGCCATAGCGAGGAGAACGGCGACATAGCCAGATTATGATAACCAGCAGGGACAGGCACCCCATAACAGCCAGCGCCGTTGCCCAGGGCTCGAATAGTGAGGCAGATATTACAAAGTCATGTTCCAGATTTAACCGAGAAGGATCTGGCCATATCAGCAAACTCAGATAAAAAAACTGCACTCTGGTTTCTGTCAGCACACGCTGCACTCCAGAGAACTCACGCCCTATAAACAGCTCATTCCATCGAATAAGATTCGACGAATAATAGAGCTGACTAACTCCAACAGCCACAAGGGCAATCACAACCAGACCTAATAATAGCAGCCGAGCCAATCCTACTCGTTGAACAACAGGTATCAGTCTGGCATGCCAATATGTTGGGTAATAGCACACTTCAAACAGTACCAAAACCACAGGCAACAGCACAGCAATCTCTTTATTCCCCAGTGCCAATAGGAAACAAATCAGACTCAAACAAAACCAAAAAGCGGTTCTCACATCCTCTCGTAATCGGGCAGTAAGGTAACAACCAAAAGAGAGCAAGGTAAACAACGTTGCCAATGAAGTCATACGCTGCACTACATAGGTCACTGCCTGTATATTCAGTGGATGCAGTAAAAAGAGGGAAGTTGCCAATATGGCAAAAAAGAGCTTTTTTTCTAACGTAGTTGGACGGCGTTCGCCAGCCCCGGCAAACAAAACAGCCACCCAAATCAAAGCCATACCCACAAGCAGATGGATGATTAGGTTAACCCAATGATATCCAGCTGGCTCTAATCCGCCATACAGATGATTAAGTGCAAAACTTAAATTAGAGAGTGGCCTTCCCCGTAGCAGCGTCTCATCACTTGCTTGCCACAGAGCACCCACTGACAACTCATTCCAATGCAGTGCAGGCACTTCAACAATATTAATTAGATCATCAAAGTAGAACCCAGCCTGCATGCCTGGCCAGTAAACCAGCACAGTAAGCGCAAGCAATAGACCACCTAATAGCACAGGCAGCCATAGCGTCTTCATTACATGGTTAGGGAGCTGATTTTCTGTGCTCAATGCGTTGCCACCCATTGTCCACCCAGCGAATTTCACGTGTCGGCCAATAGTGATTATCAGGTTTTAGAGTTATAACATTCTCTCGCCCAAAGAGATTGATTGTTTTAAGGCGCAATGCATTTTGCCCCTCTCTCTCCTTGGCAAGCTTTAAAAAACTACCCAGGTCTGATACTGGCTCATTATCCAGTGCAACAATGCGCAGCAGCGGAGATAGCCTGTATCGGCTGGCAGGTGACCCACGCCACACAAATGAGACAAGCACACCTTCTTGGCTAACACTACGCTGAGCTGCCAACGCACGATGCGGAGCTTGTAGCAGTGCCCCAGCCCACTGAACAATATGATCGGTACCACGCCCTGTATAACGAACTGTTGGTACCGTTAAAGTCAATTCCTGACCTGTTCGAATCACTGTGGCTTCAACCGAAGGTTTATTACTCAGTTTTTCAACACCACGAAAATCATGCACTCGCTCTCCATCAATCGCAATCAAAAGGTCACCCTCTTTGAAGAGTTCTGCAGCTGGCGTGCCTGCAACTCGGCGCCCAATAGCCAGTAACTGGCTATGATTACCATTTTGCTGCATTTTCTCAAACCAGCTTGCAGGCAACCCTAATTTGCGTGCTTGTGAAAGTGTTATTGCAAACAGTTCCACATCCAGTGAGTAAATATCAATCACCTTGCAGCAGCGCCACTGATCCAACAAATCTTTAAGCAGCTCAGCAGGAAGACCCACATGAAATTGCTTAAATTTGCCACTCAGACTATAGGAGAAGCTGGCCCATAATGCCTGCACTCTTCCCTGCTCATCAGATAAAACACCACCCAGCGTTGGCGGTGGATTATTGATATTAATGGACTCTAAATTGGTCTCACGAAATGCTGGCGTTTTTGACAGTGGAATCTGCAGTGGTTCAACACTCGCCACCTGTAAATCATGGATCTGCACCCGCTGACGTTCTGTAACCCCAACCAAACCTACCGCATCGCCAGGGGTCAGTGGCTCGGTATTCAGCTCTGCACTTTTTATCGGCGTATCACCCAACAGCGCAGGGTCATACTGAACAAAGGCCAGGTTATGGATGGGGTGCACAAACACCACCTCTCCGGGTATTTCAACTGCACCGCCAAAGGTCAAACGTACATCACCCATTGCAACAGGCACAGTATTTCGATCTGTAACCAATAGCCCATGTTCAGCATCCAGTACCAGCCCAACCCCCACATAATGATTTCCAGCAACCCCATCCAGACGATAAGGCACATCAAAAGCAATATAGGCCAGCGAGGATGCCACACGCTGGAGCCGAGGATCGTTATGGGATTCGAAACGGGCAGTACCACCTGAAACCACCATTTCATCTGCTTCTATTGGCTCCGTTTCACAGATCCAGTGGCCTGCCTGATCATCACGTTTGCAACGGTCAACTGGGAACCAGCGTCGATCAATGAGCAATACTGAGACCTGTTCTCGGGTAGGTTCCCGAAAATTATAGTAACGAACTATTACTTCCTGGCCATCAGATAACCCGCTCAAAACCCCAGCAAAAGCATCCAGGTCTGGGGTCTCTTTTCCATTCAGCTTAACAATGACCGAGCCATTAAATAGGTTAGCTTTGCCAAAAACATAACCCGGCTGGGCCACATAGACGCCCTGCAGAGGCTTATTGAGTTGTCGAGCCTGCTGGTAGGAGAGGTTATTAATAACCCCATCACCAAAAGAGAGAAAACTATCCGGTGTAACTTTGTGCAGATCAGCTACTGGAACCAGCAGCTCCAATGGCTGACCTGATCGCTCCACCAGTAATCTAACGCTATCACCCACATGCTCATCCAACAGGGCATCAAGCTTGGCAAATTGATTAATCCACTCATCTTCTGCCTTCACCAAAATGTCGCCAGGCTGCAAGATGCCATCGGCAGGCCCCTCTGGCAAAACAGCGGCAACCACTAGCATGCCTACTCCCATATCTTTGGCACGGAGTTGCTGCTCTGTTTCTGGGCGCAATCCCAGTCGGCGTAATTCATAATAAGGTTTGTAGCTAAAGGTGGTCAGCAATCCGCCACGGGTGACCGGCTTACCCTGCCGAATCAACTCCAGTGCTCGTACCACACGGTCCAGTGGCAAAAAGAAGCTTGAGGCCGCTGTTTGGTTACCACCCGCATTTAACGCCAGTACATTCCCTTCAATATCAACAACAGGGGAACCCGATGAGCCACCACTAACCCCTGAAGCAGCCTGGATATAAAAGGTATTAAAATCATTGTAGCGGCCTAAGCCATAAAAGGGAGCCGAACGATCCAAGCGCGCAAGAGTACCTGCCAGAATGGAACGCTGCTCTCCAGCATCATTACCGATAACCCTGATTTCACGACCGACCTCTGCAGCCTCAGGCTTCAATTTAAGCGCCTGCGGCTGAATATATTTCAATGCCTTTGGATCAAAACGGAAGATGCCAAAATCATGGATAGGGTCTCTGTAAACCGGGGTTAAAACTACATCTTCACGATTTTCAAAGAAGGCTTCAGCAATAACAGGCCCAGGCTGAACCACATGTCGATTGGTCAGGATCAATCCCCGCTCAGCATCTACAATGAAACCTGTGGCCTCAGTGCTGCTATTGGTAGCCGTATCAAAGGCTCGTGCAGCATCCACACGGATAGCCACAACAGCCGATGAGACCCGCTGCACAGTCTCACCCCACTGGTCAGGATGCTGGCTCCATGCTGGGAATGCAGCAAGCAATATCAGCAAAGCATAAGCAGGGAATAGAGGTCGTTTCATTACACTATCTCAAAAAGCAGCTGTACATAAACTCAATTACTTTCCTTAAATATTTATATTTATTGATTACCATATCGACAACATAAACATTTATTTTACTGCAAAAAAGAAGGGGCCAATGGCCCCTTCTTTAAGCACAAGCACTACAGGTAGATCAACCCTGATCAACACCCTTCATGCTAAGGCGGATTCGACCCTGTTTATCAACTTCCAGAACCTGAACCTTAACCTTATCGCCTTCAGAGAGTTTGTCGCTAACCTTCTCAACCCGCTCTTCGCAGATCTGAGAGATATGAACCAAACCATCTTTACCTGGCAGGATAGTAACAAAAGCACCAAAGTCCATCAGACGAGCAACCTTGCCATCATAGATGGTGCCAACCTCGACATCAGCAGTAATCAACTCAATGCGTTTTTTGGCCTCTTCACCAGCCGCTCTATCAACAGAGAAGACCTTAACTATGCCATCATCATTAACGTCGATGGTAGCACCAGTCTCTTCTGTAATACTGCGAATGGTGACACCACCCTTACCGATCACATCGCGGATCTTATCTGGATTGATTTTGATGGAGATAATGCGAGGCGCATACTCTGACATCTCTTCACGGTGGGTATCGATATCCTTGCTCATCTCGCCCAAGATATGCAAACGACCTTCTTTGGCCTGATCCAATGCGGCTTCCATGATTTCACGTGTGATGCCTTGAATCTTGATATCCATCTGCAACGCAGTGATACCACCAGTGGTACCGGCTACCTTGAAGTCCATATCACCCAGATGATCTTCATCACCCAAAATGTCGGTCAGAACAGCAAAAGCATCCTCATCCTTAATCAGCCCCATAGCCACACCAGCAACAGGAGCTTTAAGCGGAACACCAGCATCCATCAGTGCAAGACTGGTACCACAAACACTTGCCATTGAGCTAGAACCGTTAGATTCGGTGATCTCTGAAACAACACGAATAGAGTATGGAAATGTTTCCATATCAGGCATAACAGCCTGAATGCCACGCTTTGCCAGCTTGCCATGACCAATCTCACGGCGTTTTGGGCCACTCATGAAACCTGTCTCACCTACACAGTAGGGAGGAAAGTTGTAGTGCAGCATAAAACGCTCACGATAATCGCCTTCAAGCGCATCGATAATCTGAGAATCACGTTCCGTACCCAATGTAGCAACAACAATTGCCTGGGTTTCACCACGGGTAAACAGTGCAGAACCGTGGGTACGATCAAGCACGGTAGTACGTACATAAATCGGGCGAACAGTGCGAGTATCGCGGCCATCAATACGAGGGTCACCATTCAATATGCGAGAGCGTACTGTATGTTTCTCCAGAGCAGAGACAGCATCGCGCACCTCACCCTCTGGTAGGGCACCCTCATTTTCACCGCACAACTTTTCAACTACTGAGCTACGGATCTCACTCATACGATCCTGACGAGCCATTTTGTCGGCAGTCATATAGGCTGAAGTAACATCTGCAGCGCAGGCCTCAGATACCTTTTCAGCGATGGATGCATCCTTCTCAGGTGCAGACCAATCCCAAGCAGGGTTGTTCACTTCAGCAGCCAGTTCATTGATCGACTGGATAGCAACCTGCATCTGTTCGTGACCAAACAGAACTGCGCCCAGCATTATCTCTTCAGAGAGCTGATCGGCTTCAGATTCAACCATCAGCACGGCACTCTCCGTACCTGCTACAACCAGATCCAGATCTGAGTCAACCAGTTCTGATCTAGTAGGGTTAAGCAGGTATTGGCCATCTTTATAACCAACACGGGCTGCGCCAATAGGGCCATTAAACGGCATTCCAGAGATGGCCAGTGCAGCAGAGGCACCAATCATGGCTGGAATATCTGGATCAATCTCTTTGTTCAGAGAGATAACCGTGGCAACCACCTGCACCTCATTGAGGAAACCCTTTGGAAACAGTGGGCGCAAAGGACGGTCAATCAGGCGGCTTGTGAGTGTATCTTTCTCTGTTGGGCGTCCTTCACGGCGGAAAAAACCACCCGGAATACGACCAGCAGCATAGACCCGCTCTTGATAGTTAATAGTCAGAGGGAAAAAATCACGGCCAGGCTGTGCTTCTTTCTTGCCTACTGCAGTCACCAAAACTGTAGTGCCTTCAACATCGATAATGATGGCACCATCTGCTTGGCGAGCAACTTCGCCTGTCTCCATGGTGACTTTATGGGCGCCAAGTTGAAATTCTTTTTTAATCTGGGTCACTATATGATCCTCAGTAAGATAGTCGATTAGCGACGTAAGCCAAGACGGGAAATCAATGTGCGATAACGCTCAAGCTCTTTTCCTTTGAGGTAATCCAACAACTTGCGTCGTGAATTTACCATGCGTACCAAACCGCGACGGGAGTGATGATCATGCTTATGATCAGCAAAATGCCCTGACAGCTGGTTAATGCGATTTGTCAGCAGTGCGACCTGAACTTCAGGCGAACCTGTGTCACCTTCGCTACGCTGATACTCTTTTACGATTGCACTCTTTTCTTCTGCGCTCATTGTCATTAGAAATTACCTTTCAGTTTTAGTTAAAAATGGTCTTTCGACCGGATGTCTCCCCAACAATGAGTTCAGGGAGACGTTGCAAAAATTCACATCAGTCGCTTAGGCGCGACTTTACCATCATCTTGTATCTGGCCGACACCAATAAAGTGGGTTTTATCAGCATAAAGCCGAACCCAGCCATCTGTTGGGGCCTTAGGCACCAAAACAGATTGTCCCTGCCGGAGATAGTATGCCGCATCAGCAGTGAGCTGAATCTCTGGCCAATCGCCTACCGCACTATCGATAGGGAGTAACAGTTGATCCAGTGCGTCAAGCCCCTGCTCTGCAACCGTTTCAATAGCTGTCGCATCCACCATACCATCAACACTAAAAGGGCCGACCTCAGTGCGTCGCAGTGCAGACACATGCGCCCCACAGCCAAGTTGCCGACCAATATCCTCTGCTAAAGTGCGAATATAGGTGCCTTTTGAGCATTTTACGTTAAGCTCAAATTCTGGCAGATTAACCGACAGCAGGTTTATTTCATGGATAGTCACGGCACGAGGCTCACGTTCCACTTCAATACCTTGACGTGCCAATTTATAGAGTCGTTCACCATTATGTTTCAACGCTGAATACATAGGTGGCAACTGCTGGATTTCTCCCACAAAATCATTCAATGCTGCAGCAATATCCTGCTCGGTAATACTCTCAGTGGAGTGCGTCTCTACGACTTCACCTTCAGAATCAGCGGTAGTCGTGGTTTCACCCAGCTTTACCTTTACTTTATATCGCTTATTTGCATCGAGGAGGTAGGCTGAAATCTTGGTGGCAGCACCAAAACAGATCGGCAATAGACCATCAGCTAATGGATCGAGGCTACCCGTATGGCCTGCCTTGCGCGCACGAAAGATATGCTTAACCTGCTGCAATGCTGCATTTGAGGAAATGCCCAGAGGTTTATCCAACAGCAGGATACCCTGAACATCCCGTCCTCGTTGCTTCTGACGTCGACGACCCATTACTCTTCCTGGTGATTTGCTTGATCAGTCTCTACTGCCTCTTCGATCATTGCAGAGAGATTGGCACCATGCTCAATAGAATCGTCATAAACAAACTTTAACTGCGGAATAGTTCTCAGCTTCATTCGATGGCCAAGTTCATGGCGTAAAAATGAAGCACTTTTATTCATAATCTTCGTGATAGCAGTATGATCAGTTTCACTGCCCATGGCTGTAAAATAGACCTTGGCGTGTGAAAAATCACGTACCACTCGTACTTCCTGGATCGTCACCATGCCTAAGCGTGGGTCTTTAAGATCATCGCGAACCAGAACTGACAGCTCGCGTTGCATCTGTGACCCAACGCGCTCTGTTCTATTAAACTCTCGAGCCATATCAGTATCCGCTAAATCTCTCTCGCTACTTCAGTATGCTCGAAAACTTCAATCTGATCGCCAGGTTTCACATCATTGTAGTTCTTAACGCCAATGCCGCACTCCATGCCATTCTTAACCTCTGGGGCATCTTCTTTGAACCGGCGCAGTGACTCAAGCGCACCTTCATAGATAACAATATTATCTCGCAGCACGCGGATTGGATTGTTGCGTTTTACAACACCCTCAACAACCATACAGCCTGCAATAGCACCTAATTTTGAAGAGCGGAATACATCACGTACTTCAGCCAATCCAACAATCTCTTCACGAATCTCAGGGGAGAGCATACCCACGATGGCACTCTTAACATCATCAATAACCTCATAGATGATGCTGTAGTAACGGAGATCCAGCTCTTTGTCTTCGATGACTTTGCGCGCTGAAGCATCGGCACGTACATTAAAACCAATCACAATAGCATTCGAGGTTACCGCAAGATTGGCATCTGACTCATTAATACCACCAACACCAGAGGCAACAACCTTAACTTTAACGTCATCAGCACCAATCTTGGTCAATGCATCTTTAAGTGCTTCCACACTACCTTGCACATCTGCTTTAACGATAAGGTTGACATAGTTAACCTCACCTTGCTCCATCTGGGAGAATAGCTCATCAAGCTTTGCTGCTTTCTGGGCAGCCAAACGGCTATCCCGTGATTTTTCCTGGCGCAGTGCTGTTACTTCACGCGCCTGTCGCTCATCTGCTACAGCCATGGTGTCATCGCCTGCATTAGGCACACCAGAGAGACCAAGTACCTCAACAGGAAATGATGGTCCAGCAGAATCAACTGGTTTGCCACTCTCATCAAACATAGCACGCACCCGGCCAAATTCCTGGCCACTGGCCAGAATATCACCACGCTTGAGTGTTCCAGATTGAACCAACACTGTCGCAACCGGGCCACGTCCACGATCAAGGCGAGATTCAACAATAACACCACGCGCAGGGCCATCAACTACAGCTTCCAGCTCCAAGACCTCTGCTTGCAATGAGATAGCATCCAGCAAATCATCAACGCCTTGTCCAGTCTTGGCAGATACATTAATGAACATGGTATCGCCCCCCCAATCTTCTGGAATGACATCCTCTTGAGACAACTCTTGCATGACCTTATCTGGGTTGGCTTCAGGCTTATCCATCTTATTCACAGCAATCAACAGCGGTACCCCTGCTGCCTTTGCATGCTGAATAGCTTCTTTGGTTTGAGGCATAACACCATCATCTGAAGCTACAACCAACACGACAAGATCGGTAGCTTTTGCTCCACGTGCACGCATTGCACTAAATGCAGCATGTCCCGGTGTATCAAGAAAGGTGATCATGCCTTTATCGGTATTAACGTGATAGGCGCCAATATGCTGTGTAATCCCACCTGCTTCAACATCAGCAACATGGGTTGATCTTATGTAATCCAGCAGTGATGTTTTACCGTGATCAACATGCCCCATGATAGTTACAACAGGGGCACGTGGCCTCTTTTCCCCTGTCTCTTCAGCCTGTATGAGCAGCTCATCTTCCAAGCTCTCTTCTTTAGCAGCAGTGGCTTTATGCCCCATCTCCTCAACCACTAAGGTAGCGGTGTCACGATCAAGAACCTGATTAATTGTCACCATTGACCCCATCTTCATCAGCGTTTTAATCACTTCAGCCGCTTTGATGGACATCTTCAGGGCAAGATCAGCTACCGAAATGTTCTCAGGAATCTCAATAGTATGAACCACTGGAGCTGTAGGCATTACAAAACCATGTTGCGCATCTGACTGTTGGCCCTGTGCCGCTGCCTGCCGCTTAGCTGGCTTCTGTTTACGCCGGCCTCGTTTTCCTGCAGAGACATGCAGCTCTTCGCGCCTACGCCCGCTACTTTTACTTTTGCCTTTATCCCGCTCTTCCGCTTTAGCTGGCTCTTTCTCTTTTGATTTTGCCTTGGTTTTAGCTTTATCTGGCTTCTCTTGGCTTTTATCTACAGGTGCTACTTCGGCTCTTTTTGCTTTGACAGCACCGGCATTTTTAGTACGCTCTGCCTCTTCATTGGCTGCAGCTATTTCTTCCTGCTTGAGTCTAACTTCCTCTTCCTCCTGTAAACGCTTAGCTTCTTCCTCTGCTCGCTTGGCTTCTTCAGCCGCCAGCTGAAGCGCTTCTGTTTCTTCTCTGCGCGCATCTTCTGCAGCCCGTCGAGCTTCATCTTCCAGCTCTACCTTGCGTCTTGCTTCTGCCTGTTCAGCAAGTGCTATTTTTGCAGCTTCTGCTTCTGAAGATTCCACCTCATTATCAGTAACAACACTCCGCTTAACGTAGGTGCGTTTACGGCGCACCTCAACACTCACAGTTTTGCCACCACGTGCTCGCGCACTTACCGCCGCTCTGCCCGTTGCCTTGCCCGCTTGTGTAGTCGGTTGACGCAATTGGCTGAGTGTTTTTCGCTTTAGCGTGATCTTTTTTGGCTCTCCGGTTGCAAGCTCACCAGATTTACCATGACTATCACGTAAGTAGCTCAACAGATTCAGTTTTTCTTCTTCTGAAATACTGGCATCTGGATCTTTTTTGTTTACGCCTGCGTCACTCAGCTGGCTTAACAGACGATCAACAGGAATACCAACATCTGCGGCAAATTGTCTTATTGTTACTTCATTCATTTGGATGACCCTCCAGAATACCCTTTATCCCTGTTGCTCATCAGCAAACCAGGGTTCACGCGCAGTCATTATCAACTCGCCCGCACGTTTTTCATCCATATCATCGATATCCATTAACTCATCAATGGATTGCTCTGCCAAATCATCCATAGTTTTGATATCACGGCTTGCCAATACATAGGCCAACTCTTTATCCATGCCTTTCATCTCAAGCAAGTCTGCTTCAGGCTCTACATCAGAAAGAACCTCTTCCTTTGCGATTGCCTGGGTTAGCAGTACCTCTTTGGCTCGTCCCCGTAACTCTTCAACTATGCCTTCATCAAACTCTTCAATGTCGAGCATTTCACTCAATGGAACATAAGCTACTTCATCAATGGATGAAAAACCCTCCTGCGCAAGAATGACAGCAACCTCCTCATCCACGTCCAGCTGTTCCATGAAATTATCGACCAAAGAACGCGCTTCTCCTTCGCTTTTTTCAGCCGCTTGTTCCATCGTCATGACATTTAAATTCCAGCCAGTCAATTCACTGGCCAGCCGCACATTCTGGCCGCCTCTGCCAATAGCCTGGGAGAGCTGATCCTCATTCACTGCAACATCCATGCTGTGAGAGTCTTCATCAACAACAATTGAGGCAACTTCTGCCGGTGACATGGCATTAATTACAAACTGAGCAGGATTCTCATTCCAGAGGATAATATCCACACGCTCACCACCCAGTTCATTTGAAACTGCCTGCACGCGAGACCCGCGCATACCAACACAGGCTCCAACTGGATCTATGCGTTGATCTAGAGCTCGCACTGCAATTTTTGCACGCAATCCGGTATCACGTGCAGCGTCAATGATATCAATAAGCCCTTCACCTACCTCAGGAACTTCAAGTTTGAAAAGCTCTACTAATAACTCTGGGCAGGTACGACTTACATATAATTGAGGGCCACGCTGCTCGGCACGAATATCGTACAGATAGCCCCTAATTCGATCTCCTGTTCTCACGGATTCACGGGAAATCATCTCTTCTCTCGGGATCAATGCCTCCGCATTCCCCCCCAAGTCCAGCAGAACCTGGCCGCGTTCAACCCGCTTAACTACACCCGTTACAAGCTCACCCTTGCGTTCTTGATAAGCTTCAACAACCTTAGCTCTTTCAGCCTCACGAACCTTTTGAACGATAACCTGTTTTGCAGTTTGAGCTGCAATTCGCCCAAATGAGATTGACTCCATAGGCTCTTCTATATATTCATCAATCTGAATATCAGGATGATTCTCGCCCGCATCCTCCAATGTAATCTGAGCATCAGGGTTATCATGCTCTTCGCCATTGAATGCCTCGATAACCAGCCAGCGTCGAAAAGTTTCGTAACTGCCGTCTACGCGGTCAATTGAAACTCTTACATCAATATCGCCAGGGGCTTTCTTGCGCGTGGCTGTAGCCAACGCAACCTCAATAGCGTCAAATATCACTTCTTTGTCGATAGATTTCTCATTGGAAACCGCATCAACAACCATTAGTATCTCTTTGTTCATCTATTCCAATTCCTAATCAGAATTCAGGTATAAGCCGCGCAGTCTCAATCTGATCTAGCGGCAAATCTAGCTTTTCACCCTCTACATCAAGAATAACGTTGTTATCCTCAACACCTGCCAGGACTCCTTCATACCGGCGGCGACCATTCAATTTCATGCGCATCCTTATCCGTGCTTTTTTTCCTTTAAAGCGATCAAAATGTTCCTTATCAAACAATGGCCTATCTAAGCCAGGTGAAGAAACTTCCAGGTCGTAATTTTCTTCAATTGGATCCTCAACATCGAGCACCCCACTGACTTGGTGGCTAACGGCCGTACAATCCTCAAGCGTTATGCCTTTGCTCGAATCAATATAGATACGCAACAAAGTACTCGCTTTTTGTCGACTCAATAATTCAATGCCAACCAACTCATAGCCCATTGGTTCGACAACCTGCTGTATTAATTGAGTTAAATTGTCTGAAGCACTATGCATCTAATTCCACCCTGGTAGGGCACAAACAAAAAATGGGCCAAAGGCCCACTGCAAATAATCCAATACCGACGTGGTTCTTAGTATAGCTAAAACACCGCAAACCCAACTCGAAAAAAAACCCCGATACCGGGGTTTTTTAGTATTATTTGGTAGCGGAGAGCTGATTGTAAGCCTCATCTACTTAGCACTACTAGGGACACTGTAGCACTAAAACCCGCCCCGATCAGGACGTTACTATCGAATTTCCGAGGGAGTCCGTCCGTCTAAGGCGCTGGAGTATACCAGAACACCCCCATTGGCATCAATGGGCGATGAGTGAAATGACGGGTAATCACTTATCCAGCTCAAACCAATTATCCTGCACTACTCTCCCTGTTAATTTGCATTCAAACCCGGCCCAGGTTGCACCAAATATCAATCCACCTATTCAAGTCGATTATGGCTCATCTATTTTAAGCCTTTATCTCACTTTCTTCTCATCATTGCTGGCCTCAATAATATGATAATGATTGAGCCAAACTATCCCGCAAAGCAGTCAGGCAGCTGATTATAAAGCCCTCACTTCTACTGTATTCACATTATTTAGATCAGAGATAAGGTAGAATAAACCGCTTCTCTGCCTGCGGATATCTTAATGAGCACATACAATTTTTTTGCCACTACCCCAAAGAACATGGAATCTCTCTTAGCTGATGAGCTTCGAGACTTAGGGGCAGAAAATGTTACCGAAACACGCGCAGGCGCAAATTTCACTGGCACCCTGGCTGACGCTTACAGGATCTGCCTCTGGTCTCGGATTGCCAATAGGGTATTACTGGTACTGGATCATTTTCCGGCAGCTGACCCTGATGCGCTCTACCAGGGTGTTATAAACACCCCATGGGAGACGCACTTCACCCCCTCTGAAACCTTTGCAGTGGAACTTAATACCTCACAGTCCCAGATCACTCATAGCCATTACGGGGCGCTCAAGGTTAAAGATGCCATTGTTGATCAGTTCCGCGCAAACACGGGTACACGCCCCTGGATTGATACTGAACAGCCTGACATCCAGATCAATGTCTATTTGCGGCGAGATGAGGCAACACTCTGCCTGGATCTGTCGGGGGAATCCCTGCATAAGCGCGGCTATCGTGAAACCGGAGTAGCTGCACCATTAAAGGAAAACCTGGCTGCCGCCATTCTTATGCGCGCTGGTTGGCCTGAGATCGCCAAAAATGGCGGGGGGTTGGTTGATCCAATGTGTGGCTCAGGCACGCTACCCATTGAGGCCACCCTTATTGCCGCTGATATTGCCCCAGGGCTGCAACGTGAGCACTGGGGGTTTCTAAGCTGGAAAAAACATGATTCACAAGCATGGGAAACACTACTGGATGAAGCTCGCTCACGCAAAACTGAGGGATTAAAAAACCTGCCCTCCATCCAAGGCTCTGATTGCAATCCATCTGCTGTGAGAGCTGCTCAAGCCAATGTAGAGCAAGCGGGGCTGACTGACTTTATACAGATTGAACATCTGGAGCTTGAACAATGCAGAGCTGCTAATTCTGAGCATTCTGGCCTGGTAGCAATCAACCCTCCCTATGGTGAGCGGCTTGGTGCTGAATCCAACCTGACTGATCTCTACTTTCGAATAGGTCAGCTGTTAAAAGAACATTTTTTAGGGTGGCGGGCTTCATTGATCACAGGCAACCCCGAACTTGGGAAAAAACTCGGTCTGCGAGCAACGCGCAAACATAGTCTCTACAATGGCCGCATCGAATGTAAACTGCTGCATTTTGAGATCAAGACGGAGTTATTTGCCTCCAACCAACAGCGCCCTATTCCCTTACCTGCTGAGAAACTCAGTGAAGGCGCCAAGATGTTTGCCAACAGATTAAAAAAGAACCTCAAACACCTGAGGCGCTGGGCCAAACGTGAAAATATTCATTGCTATCGACTTTATGGTGCTGATCTTCCCGAATATGCTATTGCGATAGATCTATATCAGGGTGAGAAAACCTGGGTGCATGTACAGGAATACGAAGCACCAAAAAATGTTGATCAGCAAAATGCACGCAGAAGAGTTCGTGAAGCCCTTAGTGTCATACTTGAAGTATTGGAAATACCTGAGGATCAACTCTATTTTAAGGTACGGCGCCAGCAGAAAGGGACGGCACAATATGAGCAACTGGCCGCCAATAAACATTATTATGAGGTCTACGAAGGCAACTGCCGTTTTTGGGTGAACTTTGAAGACTACCTGGATACTGGCCTCTTTCTTGATCACCGAACCACCCGCAGCAAACTAGCAGAGCTAGCGAAAGGAAAGCATTTTTTAAACCTTTTTGCCTATACCGGCACTGGAAGTGTTCACGCCGCTATGGGTGGCGCAAAATCCACTCTTACTGTGGATATGTCTAATACTTACCTGCAATGGGCCAAGCGTAATCTGATATTAAATGGTCTCGATAGCGACCATCACCGAACTGAACAGGCAAACTGCCTGGAGTGGTTGGATCAAGCAGCAAATCAGAATAAAAAATACGGGCTTATCTTCCTTGATCCGCCCAGCTTTTCATCATCCAAACGAATGGAAGGAACATTTGATGTACAGCGGGATCATGCCGCACTGATCAAAAAAACAGTGAGGCTATTGGAACCTGATGGCGTGTTAATTTTCTCCAACAACCTGCGCCGTTTCAAAATGGATATAGAGTCACTACCTGGGCTTAATATCAAAGACATTAGCCGATCAACTCTACCAATGGATTTTGAGCGAAATCCACGCATCCATAACTGCTGGGAGATTCAGCAACAAAAGAATTAACCTTCAGACTGTAGATCAGAGAGATACCGAAACAGCAACCTGGCTGATTTAGGGGGTTTATTGCCCTCTCTCTCTTTTTTGGCATTACGGATAAGCTGACGCAGATATTGCCGATCGATCTCTTGAAATCGGGTAATCAACTCCTCCAGCAGATTGCCATCCCCAGCAATGAGCGCATCTCGCCACTGTTCGATCTGATGAAAAGCCTGCACCTCTTCCCTATGCGGCTTGGTAAGCCCTTCAAGCTCCCGACAAATAACCTCAGCATCTTCATCGCGTAAAAGCACACCAATATGCTGGATCTGTCGACGCAAGGCCTCACGCTTGAACCCTTTTGCAGCTATTACAGCATCATGCACCCTATCAGATAATGACAGCTTTCTTAGATGCGCCTCTGGTAACTCAATCAGATCTTTACCTAAATCACGCAGTGCCTGCAGCTCACGTTTAATCTGGGATTTACTTTTTTGTTCTTCAGTATCTATATCGGTCATGGTAAATGTCAGGAGTGATTATTGGAAAAGGTTTCCATATTCAAGGGTGGGTATATACAATGATAGTTATTCGCATTTAAAGACACTATAGCCCCCACTAATTCAACACAGCACAAGCTTAGGGCTGACATTAAAATCGATTATAACACCTCCTCTTATTTCATGAGACAACATGCCAGCAAGCAATACAAATCAAGAAGTTGTAGCCCCCGATAGCAGCTCTCTTTTTCGTGGAAGCAACCGTCTGCGCATTGCCCTCGTCGGCATGCCAAACAGTGGTAAAAGCACGCTATTTAAAGCCGTCTCAAGTACCTCTATTAAAACCGGTGAGTTGGCAGGCACCGATAAAGCCTACGGCGAGTCTATCATTCAAATCGGTTTTGATGAGGCTAGCCTGATTGATCTGCCAAGCATTCACTCCCTGCAACATCTGCAGGCTGATGACCTGGTAACTTTAAAGTACTTGCTGTGGGGTGATGAGCGGCCGCCTGTCTCCATACACGAATCCAGCGAGCCACCTGCCCCCTTCGCCCCACCGGAAGTCATCGTTCACGTAGTCGATGCCACAGCTTTAGAGCGCCACTTAGAGCTAACACTTGAGCTATGCCAGCTTGGTCGGCCTGTTGTACTGGCACTTAACATGATGGATGAAGCGGGGCATAAGGGCCTGCACATCAACACCAATACTTTGAGCAAACGGCTCGGCATCCCGGTTGTACCCATAGTTGCCTCACGTGGACACGGTATCTCAGCGCTTTTTGCAGCAGCCGCAGGAACTGTACGTGCACAGACATGCCCACTGCCACAACCACCAAGCCAGCATATCCGTGACAGTCTAAAACCTCTGACCGAGACATTGAATCGCTCTGAATTACATGGAGCATTTCGCATTCCACATGCATTTCTTGTGATGCAACTGGCGACTAAGAGCAGCTATTTCCAAGAAGAGATGCAGCAGCACTTCCCTGAGCTTTTGCCTGAGCTTGATCGACTTAGAACTGAAGCAGCGGTGACCCTACCCCGCCCTCTCGACCAAGAGTTGCACGCCGATTCTCATTATCAGGCTGCAAGTCTGTTTGAAGCCGCAACTCGCTTGGGCGCACCCCATGAAGGGCATGGCTGGCGCTATTGGTTGGATGAACTGTTTCTGCATCCTCAGTGGGGTCTGCTTGGTAGCCTGGCAGTCTTTGCCACCGTGTTATTTGTAGTATTCGAGGTAAGCACTTGGCTGGATAGCATGACAGCTGCCAGATTGATCGATTGGGCAGCAGAGTGGCAACCCGAGTCATTTTTGGGGATAGTCGGTCATGCCGTGCTTGATGGCCTGATTGGTCTGATCGGCATAGTCATTCCCTTTATGCTTCCACTGGTATTGCTGCTGGTATTCCTGGAAGAGACGGGCATCATGCATCGTATAGCCTTTGTTGTAGACCGGGGCTTTCACCGCATCGGCCTGCACGGAGAGGTCGCCGTACAGATGTTGCTCGGTCTGGGATGTAATGTACCCGCTATCTCTGCCACCGCCAAAAGCAGTAGTGGCCGCGAGCGGCTTATTGCATCCCTGTTAATTACCTTTGTTCCCTGCTCAGCACGCTCAGCCATCATTCTTGCTTTAGGCGGCAAATACCTGGGAGGGCTTGGTGTCTTTGCCATATTCATGCTGACCATCATCATAATTGCTCTTGTAGGGCATCTGTTGACTCGCTTTTTTCCACACAGTGGCCCTGGGCAAGTACAGGAGATCCCTCCCTACGCCCTCCCTTCCGGGCACACACTGCTACATAAAACCTGGGCGCAGACCAGCGACATCCTCACCATTGTTACTCCTCTACTGGTTGGAGGCAGCGTGGTGCTGGCACTGCTCAGTTATATGGGCGCAGATACCTTCATCAACACCCTCTTTACACCCATTACCAGTTGGTGGCTGGGGCTACCCGTGGTTCTTGGGGTTCCCATCCTATTTGGCATTCTGCGCAAAGAGCTATCACTATTAATGATCTATCAAGCTCTGGGGACATTTGAGGTCAGCACTCATCTGGATTGGGTGCAAATCACCACCTTCCTGATCTTCCTCACCTTTTACATACCCTGTGTGGCGACCTTTGCTGTCATGCTAAAGACACTGGGGCGTAAAAAAGCCTGGTTTTCAGTTGCTCTGTCGGTAGGCACAGCGCTGCTGGTTAGCGGGGTTATTCGATTATTACTGGAAGGTATAAACTATTTTCAAGTTTAACCTGGGGTAAACCTCATGCCTGACAAGATAGATCTCGAACGATTCAAGAACCTATTGCTCCAGCAACAACAGGAGCTGCTTGATATTAAAGAGACAAGTGATGACGCAGCAAAAACCGTTGAACTTGATCAAACCCGGGTTGGGCGTCTATCCAGAATGGATGCCTTACAGGGACAGGCAATGTCACTTGAAATGAAGCGACGCAGGCAGATTGAGTTGCAAAAAATCACTGCTGCACTACGCAGAATTGATGAAGGCGATTACGGTTACTGTATCGTCTGTGATGAAGCCATTGCCACCAAACGACTTGAAATCGACCCTGCCGCTGCACAGTGCATCAGCTGCGCAGAAAAATCAGAGGTACATGAGTTGCACTAGTCCATATTTGATCTGACAAACAGTACCTGACAGAGTAGGATCTAAACCGTAGTCTGATTCCTCTTGATCTGGTATAAACTTAAATTCATCATCAATACCAGAGGTAATTCATGTCAGTAAAAAGCAGCCTTTTTGCTAAGAGAAGCTACTCCTCATCAAAATATTACTCTTTCCTTTTATTCTTATTACTTACCATTTTGGCACTACCTATTATGGCCAGCGAAACCGATAAATCCACTCTAAGTGGCTTTTTAAGCGCACGATTAGGGGGCTCTGCTGAAGAGGTTCTTAATGCCATCAAACAGGATGGCATCAAAATCATACAAGATGAGGTTCACAGTGGCGCCCGCCAAATACGCGGTGAATACGCTGGGCCACTCTCCACAAACCAGATACTCTATGTGATTCCTGAAGCAAGCAAAAAACTGGCGCTAATCATTGAGTTTTATGACAATCCCGAACATCACAGCCAAGTCATTGAAACCCTGACAAAACAGTTGGGAAAAAGCCTAGGGGAAAAAGTCACTGCTAAAATCCTGGAAGCCCCGGAAGGACTCCCTCCAGGCATTAAGGAACTCACAATGTGGACACTAGAAGCGGACAACATCAACCTAGTGGTCAGAGCAATGAGATTTGAAGACCACCTCGCTGTAGAGCGATTGGATGACAGGTTTTTTGAATAATACTCCAGCTGTTGATTTCAGCAGCACTAAATAAAATCTACTAGATTATATTTTAAATTGCGTGACAAGCCCTTGGAGCTCAGCCGCCATTGTTGCCAATCTCTGATTTGCAACAGTGATCTCCTCTGCTGCAGCAACATTATGTGACGCCTTATCATTTATATTTATGATATTTCGATTCATCTCCTCTGATACTGCACTCTGTTCCTTTGCAGCATTGGCAATTTGAACACTCATATCATTAATGTGCCCAACAGCAGTGGAAATCGTAGCAAGAGATGAGCCTGCTGATGTTACTTGTGCAACTGCGGTCTGTGCCTGCTCGCGACTCTGTCCCATAACCTGGACAGCCTGCTTAGAGCCTGCCTGAAGTTTTTCAATCATTTGATTAATTTCTTCGGTAGATTTCTGGGTTCGACTAGCCAGCGTTCGCACCTCATCTGCCACAACAGCAAAACCACGGCCCTGATCACCTGCCCGGGCTGCTTCAATAGCCGCATTCAGTGCCAACAGATTAGTCTGTTCAGCAATACTCTTGATTACATCCAATACCGTACTAATGCTGTCACTATCCTGCTCCACCTGTTGAATAGCCGTTGCTGCACTATCAATCTGACCCGAAAGCTGTTGCATTGTATTTATCGCATCGCCAACAACCTGCTCACCTTTTAAAGTTTCACTATGAGCCTGCTCAGCTGCGTTTGCCGTATTAGAGATATTGCTTGCCACCTCCTGCACGGTAGCGGTCATTTCATTCATAGCAGTAGCGGCTTGATCCGTTTCCGACTGCTGATGCTCAATATTGGATTTGGTTTCTGTGGCAATCACAGACATCTCTTCCATCGCTGAAGCAAGCTCAACAGCAGTACCTGTCATTTTGGACATCATTGCCACTAATTTATCATGCATGGTGAGCAACCCCTGCATCAGCTCACCAATCTCATCTCCACGGGTTACTTTGATATCTGAGGTTAAATCACCCTCTGCTATGTGCTGTAGTTCAGCTACAACTTTTGGTAAATGGCTTAAAGCCTGAGACATCACAAAGTAGACGGTAGCAATACCCAGCAGGATAACCATAGCACCGACAATTACATTCAATACACTTGATGCACCTAGCTCCTGTTGGGCTGCAAGTGAGGCTGCTGTTTTCTCTACAATATCAGCAAGTAAGCTATCCACCTCTTCTGCCATCTGTGCAGCCACTTCATCAAACTGCGCCATCATCTGGTTACCACCAGCTGGGCCTTCATCAATATAGGCCTGGGCCATCTTTTTCCCAACTTCGTAATAGGCATCAAAGATCGGCATCATGGCCTGATATCTCTCCGCACGCTCATGATCCAATGTTTTGAGCTCATCAATCAGCAGCCTGAACGCCTTGGCATTATTCTCAGCTTCATCAAAACCATCATTCAATCCATCACGGCCCCGTGTAGCACTAATATCTGTTAACCACTGCTGCACCTGAACCACAGTCAGCTTCAGCTCATGTGCCTTATTAAGGATAGGAAATTCACGTGCGCTGAGCGCTGAACTTTGATCAGAAATGGTCTGGTTATTTGTGATAATTACACCGCTCTCTATCACCACAACCGTAGCTAAAAAAACAGCAAGAATGAGAAAGCGTGTACCCAGTTTCATATTATTCAGCGCATTCATTTTTGCTTTTCCTCATCTTTGCCAAGTAATTGATATTTTCACTATATTTACGCGACATAAAGCATAAATGCCACGCACAACCACTCTAGCGGCCAATTGAAACCAATTCTTGAATTTTTTAGTCAGGTAATCTACGGCCATAGAATTCGATCCATCAGACAAGCCAGCCTGCTTCAGGCAAGTAAAGGCTTCAATTACTGAAGATTTGCTGGTGCTAGAGAAAATTCATCAACTCTCCGGCGCATATCCCTTGCGTAAAGTATTCTCAGTGACTGTTCGTGGCTCAAGGAACTGATGTAGATAGTCTGGCCCGCCCGCCTTGGTTCCCATACCACTGAGCTTAAAACCACCAAAAGGCTGGTGCCCAACACGCGCACCGGTAATCTTACGATTGAGGTAAAGATTACCCACCTGAAATCCGCGCTTTGCCAGCTCCAGGTGCGCTGGACTCCGGGAGTAGACACCACCTGTCAGGGCATAACATGTGGCATTAGCTAATATCAGAGCTTGCTCAAAGTTTGGCGCATTTATTACAGCCAGCACTGGCCCAAAGATCTCTTCTGTTGCTAAGAGGGAATCGGGTGATACATCTGTAAATATGGTTGGCCCAATGAAATAGCCATCACCCAGATGGGCACAATCCATCTCCAGCGCCAGCTTGGCATCTTTCTTACCCTGAGCAATCATTTGCTGCATACGTTCACGGGCAGCGGCCTCAATGACCGGCCCCATAAAAGTACCTGGCTCTTCTGGAAGGCCAACACGGAGACTGCGGGCAGCCGTTACCAAGCGCTCAATAAAGGACTCATTCTCTTTACCCACCAATATGACACGGGAACATGCACTACATTTCTGACCGGAAAACCCAAATGCCGAAGCAAGCACGCCCCGTACAGCATCATCCGGATCTGCATCCTGATCAACAATAATGGCATTCTTACCGCCCATCTCTGCTATGACATGTTTAACATGCTGTTGCCCCGGCACGAGTTGAGATGCCAATTGGGCAATGCGCATGCCCACATCCTGTGAACCAGTAAAAGCAATAAAATGAACACGAGGGTGCTGTACCAGATACTCACCCACTGCTCTGCCTGGGCCCGGCAGAAAATTAACAACACCCGCTGGCAGCCCCAATTTATGCAGCAGCTGAACAAAAAGTGCGGCAACAACCGGGGTTTGGGACGAAGGTTTTAAAATAACGGTATTGCCCGTGACAATAGCTGCTGACAGCATTCCCACCAGAATGGCCAACGGAAAATTCCAGGGTGGAATAATCACTCCCACACCACGGGGGCGATAGAACATGCTATTGAGCTCACCCGGCAGATCAAAGCGACTGGGCGGAGAGAGCCGCTCTGCCTCCTGGGCGTAATACTCCAGAAAATCAATGGCCTCAGTAATATCACCATCGGCCTCTGCCCAGGGTTTACCTGCTTCAAAAACCTCAATTGCAGCAAAATAATTGCGCTGTTGGCGCAATGCCTCTGCCGCTTTGCGGAGATAGCCCGCCCGGTCAGTTGCAGGCAATACCGACCAGCTTTGGAAGGCCTGTTCTGCTGCATTCTGGGCAGCCTCCGCCTCAGCTTCACCTGCAGATGCCACTTGGCCCACCACTTCATCAGGGTGTGCAGGATTAAGTGAGGCAATCACATCTCCAGTCTCTCTCTCCTCTCCCCCAATAATCAGTGGGTAGGTTCGACCCAGCTCTGAGCGAACCTGCTCAATGGCTTTGGCAAAATCTTGTCGCTCATTGGCATTTACAAATCGATAAACCGGCTCACCACAAAAACCCATTGCAACGGGTTCATCATCTACATTTTCAACCGCTGGCGGAGGAGACAGTAGCTCATCCCCCGTCTCTTGCTCAGTATCCATCATGCGGGAAAAAGACTGGCTGGATGAGTTCTCCAGTAGCCGTCGAACCAGATAGGCCATACCCGGCAACAGTTCACCAAAGGGAGTATAGACACGCATACGATGACCCATAGCCGCTATCGCATCCGCTAGATCCTGCCCCATGCCATACAGCACCTGAAACTCAAACTGCCCCGGCTCAATGCCATGCTGTTCTGCCATCACCATAGCCACCGCCATGCTGCGGACATTGTGGGTGGCAACGGCAGCTTCCAGGTGCGGATGATTGCTCATCAATAGATTCAAACAGCGTTCATAATTGGCATCAGTCTGGGCCTTGTGTCGCCAAACTGGCACCGGCCACTCCTCACGCCCCGCTACAATACACTCCTGATCCCAATAGGCCCCACGTACCAGTCGCACGGTAACGGGAGTTCCACGTTCTTTTGCCCAGCCAGCCAGCTGGGTTAAATCCTGCTCTGTATCTTTAAGATAGGCCTGCAGTGCTATGCCAATATCGGCCCAATCTTGAAATGCCTCTTCCATCAGAATTTTTTTAAAGGCTCCCAAGATGACATCCTTAAAATCATAGTGCTCCATATCAACCGTAATGAAGACACCCTTCTCTCTGGCTTTCAGCAACAAGGGGCGCAACCGGACATTAATGGCCTCCACTCCGCCCTCAAAATCTCTGGGAGTGATCTGGGAATAGAGGGAAGAGAGTTTGACCGAAAGATTGAGGCGCGGTGCGGTTCGCTCACTGACGCTGTCCAGAATATCCTTTTGTTCCCACACCGCCAATTCAGGAACCAGACTATCCAACAGATCAAGATAACGCTGCAGATACTCATCAGCCTCAGCTTCTGATACAGACTCCTCACCCAGCAGATCCAGGCTACAACAGAGTCCTCGCTGGCGCAGTCCAGTGACTGTTTTCAAGACCTCTTTTGCAGAAGCACCACCCAGAAACCGCTTTCCCATCATCTCCACAGATTTCCGGACAGCTCCCGCGATTAGAGGGGCACCCAGCTTGCCAGAACCCAGCTTGAGCCCCCATTTCGCCATACCTGGCAGTGGAAAGTTCTGAGCAGGAAAATACTCCTGCAGATGCGCGACCAGCTCTTGGTCATTTTTCAAAGTAGGCAAGACATCAATAAAGCGCAGCGCATTTACTCTAAAAACATCATCCCCCATAAACTGTTGCAGTAATTGATCCAACCAAGAGACGCTAGCACCGCGTGACAATTCAGCAGTGTGAATTGCATTTAATAACAGCCTTCCTTTTTCAAGCACAAGCGCATCCAGCTCTTCTGGAGTCGACCTATTTGTTATTTTTGAGTTGCCATCCATACTATGCTCTCACTGTTTATTCATCGATATACTAAGCATAGTTGATCATCACTTTGCTACACACACCGTTCATTTTTTCTGATTAAGAATCAATAACAGCCCAACAAATAGACAACAACTATTTGGGCACAATGTAGTAAACAGATTACTTAGTGCAATTGACGATAAATCTTAAGGAAGGTTTGCAGCAATTAATAAAACTTATAAAGGCACACAACATGTCTCAGTTCAGCAACCTCTACAACAACAGAAGATAAAAACCTCTTAATATGTGGCAGATGTCATTGTGAGTAGTTCACCCATGCATTCTGCCAAGAGACGGAGATCCTGCTTGCGATGAAAACTGGGGCGCCAGACCAAGCCGATTTGGCGATGTGGCCCATGCTCTGATAGTGGTCGAAAGCTGATATTGATCTGTTTCATCAGCTCAGAATCAATGGCCATCTCAGGGATAAAAGTGATGCCCTGACCACCTGCTACCATCTGTATAAGTGTATAGAGACTGGTGCCTTGAAAGGCTGCACTGTAGTGCAGTTTTTGCATGTGGCAGGCAGAGAGTGCGTGGTCACGGAAACAGTGGCCTTCCTCTAATAAGAGTAACTGATCAGCGGGAAGATCCTTTGATAGTATTGATTTACCTGTGCTTAATCTATGTTTCTTTGGAAACGCTACCCAAAAGCGCTCTTCCCAAAAGACCTCGTGCTCGAGATTTCCAATGTCATAAGGAAGGGCCACGATTGCCGCATCCAGCTCACCTATTGCCAGGCGTTCCAGCAGACGGGCTGTTTGATCCTCCACTAAGAACAATTCCAGAGTAGGAAAACGCTCCCGAATTCCAGGCAGTAGCTGTGGCAGCAGGAAAGGGCCAATGGTGGGGATTACACCCAGTCGTAGACGGCCACGCAGTGGTTTGTTATCAGAGCGTGCAATATCGACCATCTCAGCTGCCAATCCCAGCAACTGCTGGCTCCTCTCCTGTAACTCTAACCCGAGCTGAGTGGGAATGACCTTGCGCTTGGTTCGTTCCAACAGCTTTGCACCGAGTAGTGTTTCCAGCTCCTGAATACCAGCACTCAGGGTAGATTGGGTGACAAAACAGCGCTCAGCAGCCTTGCCAAAGTGACGCAGCTCTATCACAGCCACCAGATATTGCAGTTGACGAAGTGTGGGTAGGCTCATAAATCGAAAAAACCGAATACAGAAACAAAAAAGAACAATTGGATCGATTATGTCATAGCCACTAAGCTCTTTACCAGCTACTACGTAAGCACTTAACTGCACCCAACAATAGGAAAACATTATGCCCGAGCAAACAACATCACAAACGATCCAGAACCTGGAAGCCGCATTCGCCGGGGAGTCCATGGCCAACCGTAAATATCTCTACTTTGCCCGTCGCTGCCGTGAGCTGGGGGCGGCTGAGGTAGCCGAGGTATTTGAAAGAACAGCAGAGCAAGAGACGGCCCACGCCTTTGGTCATCTGGAGCTGCTCTATCCCCAGAAAACACTCACCGTGGAGAAGATGCTGGAAATGGCTATCGAAGGGGAGACCCATGAATACACGGATATGTACCCAGCATTTCGTCATACCGCACTGGAAGAGCAGAACCATGCCGCCGTGCAAGAGATCGATGAGCAGATAGAAGAATCCAAGGAGCATGCTGAAAACTTTGCAGCGACCCTGGAGATGGCAGCCAAGCGTTTTGCTGCACTGGCCAAGGTTGAAGAGCGACATGCCAATCGCTACCACGATGCATTGAATAAGGTCTCTGCTTAAAAGTTGATGGGAGAAATATTATGAAACAGTGGAAATGTATTGTCTGTGGATTCACCTACAACAAGGTGACCGGATTACCAGAAGAGGGTATTGCAGCAGGAACAGGTTGGAACGATATCCCGTCGGATTGGGAATGCCCTGATTGTGGCATTGCAAAAGAAGATTTTGAGATGGTGGAAGTATAAACCTGAACGGAGGATAGGAAGATGACTAAGAAACATGATTTAACTTCAGCAAATGGGGCACCTGTTGCTGATAATCAAAATACTATGACCGCTGGTGCTCGTGGCCCTGCACTGCTTCAAGATGTATGGTTTTTGGAAAAGCTGGCGCACTTTGATCGTGAGGTGATTCCTGAACGTCGTATGCATGCAAAGGGCTCGGCAGCTTATGGCACCTTCACGGTGACACATGATATTAGCCAGTACACCAAGGCCAAGATCTTTTCTGAAGTGGGTAAAAAAACAGATCTGTTTCTGCGCTTTTCGACCGTGGCGGGCGAACGGGGTGCTGCCGACGCCGAACGTGATATCCGTGGTTTTGCTGTCAAATTCTACACGGAAGAGGGCAACTGGGATGTTGTTGGAAACAACACGCCAGTCTTCTTTCTGCGTGATCCGCTGAAATTCCCTGATCTAAACCATGCGGTCAAACGCGATCCACGCACCAATCTTCGCAGTGCCAATAATAATTGGGATTTCTGGACGCTGTTGCCAGAGGCGCTACATCAAATCACAGTAGTGATGAGTGATCGTGGTATCCCTAGATCCTATCGGCATATGCATGGTTTTGGCAGTCATACCTTCAGTTTCATTAATGCTGATAACGAGCGCTTTTGGGTGAAGTTTCACTTCCGCTGCATGCAGGGTATTGAAAACCTGACGGATCAAGAGTCTGCCGAACTGATCAGTCAGGATCGTGAAAGTTCGCAACGAGATCTGTATGAGAGTATTGAGAAGGGTGACTTCCCCAGCTGGGAACTCAAGGTGCAAGTGATGCCAGAGGCAGAAGCCAATACCTACCATATCAATCCGTTTGACCTGACAAAAGTATGGCCGCACGCTGATTATCCTTTGATAGATGTGGGTGTGCTGGAACTCAATCGCAATCCGGATAACTATTTTGCAGAAGTAGAGCAATCGGCATTCAGTCCGGCAAACATTGTGCCGGGTATTGGTTTCTCTCCAGATAAGATGTTGCAGGGACGACTCTTCTCCTATGGCGATGCACAACGTTACCGGCTGGGCGTGAACCATGCCCACATTCCAGTAAATGCAGCTCGTTGCCCTGTTCATGGCTACCACCGTGATGGTGCCATGCGTGTAGATGGTAACTATGGCAGCACTAAAGGTTATGAGCCAAATAGCCTGGGTGAATGGCAGGATCAGCCAGGCCTCAAAGAGCCTCCACTGGCGATAGATGGCACGGCCGATCACTGGAATCACCGGGAAGATGATGACTACTACTCCCAGCCTGGCAACCTATTCCGCCTGATGAGCCCAGAGCAGCAACAGCTATTGTTTGATAATACTGCCCGATCAGTGGGAGGTGCCTCACTCCAGATCCAGAAGCGTCATATCAGCAATTGCTTAAAGGCAGACCCAAATTACGGCAAGGGCGTGGCTGTCGCACTGGGGATCTCTTTAGATGAGATAAGTTAAGAAGCACGCTCCAGCCCAGTAGTATTCAACTAGGCTGGAGCACCCACGCATTCTTCTGCCCCAGATAACAATAAGCTTATGCTTATTTTTCAACCAACCAACAATTCTATTAACGTCATAATCAATATTAGTAATGCCATTAAAATAACAACTGTAACACCCATTACTGAAACAGAGATTACAAGTTGGACTATATTTTTTACCCGCTAATTTATTCCTGATTTTTTATAAACGCCGCTCTTCTGTTGCGCATAGCCATTACCATCCACAACATCTGTTTTTTGCGCTGACAGCATGGGTTGGTGTGTTTCAATTAACACTCTATAGCATCCTTTTTCTGGAAGCTCAGGTGAGCAATAGAGAAACTCCTCACTCAGCGGGCAGATAAGCTTATTCATGATGACTTCCTGCAAAAATAGAGAACAACACGGCGATCAAAGCTCATTCCATCAATATCATTCACTGAATACTGCGCCTGGCTTTTTCCATGTGACACTTTACGGATACGATTAACAGCTACACCAGCAGCTTGTAGATATTGGGCAACTGCATTAACTCTCTGTTGCGATAGTGCATGGTTAAATTGGTCTGTGCCCCGTTGATCAGCATATCCATTAACGTGAATAACCAAATCAGGAAATGCATCTAACAGCATCATGATATGGGTGAGCTGTTGTTTAAAATGAGGGGCCAGCTCTGCACTCTCAGTGCGGAACTGAACATTTAAAACAAAACCCTTTGCAATGGCTGCAAGTTGATCTGCATGCTGTTTATTAGTTTCACCCAGACTTGGTTTCTGCTGTGAAATATTCTGACGTAACAGCGTGACTTCATGTTGAGCCGTTTGCAGATCATTCTGTAATTTGTGCTGTCCCTCTGTTAACTCCAAAACCTTCTGACGTGCATTAGCAAGATCATCTGCCTGACCTGCTTGACGACCAATCAAAGCACCACTGGCAATGCCAACAATAAAGCCTGGCGGCCCACCCACTAGCGCTCCCATCAAACCACCAATCCCCATGCCCTGCCACTGCTGATCATAGGTGTGAGCCACTTCATTATCTTCAGCAGCCAACGAATGAGTGCCAACCCCCAGCAATGCAATAAAAGCAGGTACAATTAATTTATATTTCATTTTTGTCTCTCCTATTTTGATGTGTTCCAGCGTGCCATCCGTGGCCATCTCTTACGCATTCATTGCTCGCGCCGGTGTCAGGTAGAATTGAAACAAAATGAAGTGGCAAGCCTATTACCATCAATGGGCAAACCGATGGCAAATAGTGGCAAAACAGTGGCAATTATCCAGGCAGGCTATATTTATTGCAGATGAAGATGGTATAGAGTAGATGCCGATTGCCCTTTAAACCGATTAAGCGCCTATGAGCAAAAAGATAGCTATTGTTGAAGATGAACCCGCTATTCGCGAAAACTACACCGACGCCCTTCGTAGACAGGGTTATGATGTGACAGGCTATGCTGCACGCATGGAAGCATTAACTGCATTTCATAAACAGCTTCCCGATTTGGCTATTCTGGATATTGGGCTGGCAGGTGATCCTGACGGTGGTTATGAACTCTGCCGTGAACTACGTGCACTCTCCCCCACACTGCCTATCATTTTTCTGACGGCCCGTGACAGCGACATTGACACAGTAACAGGGTTAAGACTGGGCGCAGATGACTATCTCACTAAAGATATCAGCCTACCCCATCTTACTGCGCGGATTGCTGCCCTGTTCCGCCGCATCGAAGTCTTACGCCAGCCACCTGCCCAAGAGCGAATATTAGATTGTGGCAACCTGCACATCGATCAGGATCGACTATCTGTCACATGGCAGGATAGAGCCGTGGAACTGACCGTCACCGAATTCTGGATTATTGTCGCACTGGCCAGGCGACCAGGTCATGTAAAGACTCGGGATCAACTCATGGATGAGGCCAATATCGTTGTTGATGCCACAACCATCTCAACCCATATCAAACGCATTCGACGTAAATTCAATGCCATCGATCCTGAGTTCAATGCAATCGATGCAGTGTATGGCATGGGTTATCGATGGAATGAAGAGTAGGCATCTACCACTCATCACGTAATGACGCCTCATAATCCACTTCAACGCCGCTTTTATCACAGCATTCGTTTTAAGCTGTTATTGGTCTCATTAACGCTGGCTGCCATCCCTTGGGCTGGGTACCAATATATTCAGGAGACAGAAGCTTTTCTTCGCCAAGGCCAAGAGAAGGTATTATTAGGCACTGCACAAGCCGTTGCCACAGTGCTGCATAACAGGGAAGATCTCTTTATTGTTGGAGCAAATGCGGCACAGACACTTTACGTGCATCACATTGACACGCCAATCCAGCTTGATGGCTATGCCGATGATTGGGCATCCTATCTACGCAATGCACGTTACTACAAAACCAATAATGAATCTGGTTTTAACAATATCATTGCTCAACATGGCAGACATCTTTACGCGCTGTTTCAAGTTAAAGATAGGGATATTGTCTACCATACCCCTGGCAGTACCCAGCTAAACAAAAATGATCATCTATTGATTTCATTAGAGCAGCCTAATGGCAATATCACACACTACCAACTTGCAACCTCTGCACCCGGATGGATAAATGCATACCGTGTAACAGACCACAACACTCTCACCAAAGAGACGCGCATCAAAGGAGAGTGGCAAGAGACAGAAGATGGCTACACCATTGAGATTCGCATCCCTCTTCGCATGCTAGGCAAACGCCTAGCTTTTTCCATAGCCAATGTAGATGATCCTGTCAGCCGCACAATTCAATCCATCATCAGCACAAATAGCACAGACCAACTTGGATTATTGGTTACACCGTCACCCGTCATTGAGCAGATTGTTAATAATCTGGAGCATGAAGATGCACGCATCTGGGTGCTGGATGCACAGCACGGTGTACTGGCACAAAAAGGAACCTTAAAGCCACACAATACGGCATCAGAAAATTCTCACGATGAACCTGCATCACTACTGCAAAACCTCTTCCGATTGGTGCTCACACAGCCATCTGATTTTTTTGAAGATAAATTCAGCGGTGCTTCACGACTACAGGGCATAGAAATAGAGTCTGCATTGAATGGCACTCCAAAAACCAGACGACGGATAACACCCGATCAGGAGGCTGTCATCCTTTCAGCAGCATGGCCCATTCACTCTGAGCAGGGCATCCTTGGGGCTGTACTGGTTGAGCAGAGCACCAATGCTATTCAGTCACTCCAAAACAAAACCTTAGAACGTCTATTTAGTATCACCATTATCTTCTTTAGTGTTACCAGTTTAGTGCTGCTTGGCTTTGCCTCTATCCTCACAACTCGCATCCATAAACTACGCGACAAGATTGAAGCCGCTGTTACCCCAGACGGCAGAATACAAGGGCAGATACAGGCAGGTAGCACGCCAGATGAAATTGATGATTTAAGTCGGAGCTTTGCCAATATACTAACCCGACTTGGAGAATATAACCGGTACCTTGAAGCGATGGCATCCCGTCTTGCCCATGAACTACGAACGCCACTGACCATAGTAAAGACATCCCTGGACAACCTGGAAGTAGAGGATGATGCAGCAAGGCGCACACACTACCTACAGCATGCTAAAAATGGGACAGAAAGACTGGGGCTCATCCTTCATCGCATGCGTGAAGCAACACGGCTTGAACAACTGCTTCAACATTCAGAAACTGAGCAGTTTGATCTCACTGAGATGATCCAAATTGCCACAGAGAACTATCGCACAGTCTATCCTGACATAATCTTTGAATCTAAATCACCAAACTCACCAATCTATATTACAGGCAGTCCAGACCTTATAAGCCAGGCATTAGATAAATTAATCAGTAATGCCGCTGATTTCCATCAACCAAGCACACCCATCCGAATAGCGTTGAATTTAACTCAAGATAGACAAGCATGCCTAAGCATCATAAATAGTGGGCCAACACTGCCTGTAGCATTAGGGCAGGAACTATTTGAATCTATGGTCTCTATACGCACAACAGAAACCTCAGAACCGCATCTGGGGCTTGGGCTTTATCTGGTAAAACTCATCTGCGAATTTCATAACGGTTCAGTAGAGGCTGAGAACCTTACTGATAATGATGGTGTTATATTTAAGCTGATACTCCCAACAATATAATAGACAACATATTTAATACACTAGCCACTCAAGGATTCCCATTTTTTTCTCTTGCGATAAATAGTAGACGGGTTGATATCAAGCAGTTCAGCTGCCTTTAAAATATTACCATCACATTGGTTGATTGCATTCTCTATTACATCCATTTCAACCTGCCATAGCGGTAAGATATTACGCTGCTCATCTTTATTGCCAACAGCACCTGTTATATCTACTACATTAGTAGATGCCAGCCGAATTGCCTCAATATCCTTTGCAGCGGCTTCAATTTTATCAAGAGGAGCAGGAAGCATTTGTCGCACAACCATATCACCATCATGTAAGACAACAATATTCCGAACAATATTTTGCAACTCTCTGACATTTCCATGCCAGGAATAATTCAGCAAAATATTTTCAACCTCAGTGGAGAATTTTGTAAAGTTTTTGTTTTCTTCTTGAGTAAAATCCAAAAGAAATTTGCGTGCAATCAAAAGAATATCATCACCACGCTCACGCAATGGCGGCATTGCAATAGGTATAACATGCAGACGGTAGAAAAGATCCTCTCTGAACAACCCTTTTTGCACCATCTCTAATGGATCTTTATTCGTTGCACAGACAAAGCGAACATCAACCTCTTCATCTTTACTTGATCCAACCTTATTGAAGTGTTGGCTTTGGAAAAAACGTAAAAACTTACTTTGAATATCAAGACTCATCTCACAAATCTCATCCATGAAAAGTGTTCCGCCATTTGCTCGTGAAGCAGCACCCTCCCGATCTTTTACAGCTCCAGTAAAGGCACCCTTTACATGGCCAAATATTTCACTCTCCATTAAATCTTTTGGGATAGCCGCACAATTCAGTGCTACAAATGGTTTATCTACTCGGCTACTTTGCTTATGAATCGCTTCAGCACAAAGTTCTTTACCTGTGCCACTTTCACCCGTAATAAAAACGGTAGCTTTACTGGAAGCCCCACTCTCTATAATCTGAAAAACAGACTGCATAGGGAATGATGCTCCAATCAAATTATGAAACCTATCTCTCTGAAATGCCTGCTCATAGAGTTTTACCGTATGAGAAAGCTGGAGGTGCTTGTAAGCATTTTTAATCGTTGTTTGAAGGCGGTCTATTTCTACCGGTTTCTGTAAAAAATCATGCGCTCCAAGTTGCATAGCCTCAATTGCAAGCTCAATTGAACCCTGATTCGTAATTGCTACCACAACCGCCGGAAGCCCTTCATCATTTATCAGCTTCAATATCTCAAGACCGTTATAGTCAGGCAGATATATATCAAGCAGAAGAACATCAACCGGCCGATGCCGCAATACATCAAGTGCAGAAGCTCCAGTTCCAACTGCCATAACCTCCCAACCATCCGCTCGCAATATCTCTTGATAATATTCAGCTAGCAGCTCATCATCCTCAACGATGAGGATATGTTTACGT